>CERH01088265.1_pt1 | contig 15762 bp, 15 predicted proteins | sample 530991 | NCBI WGS metagenome assembly CERH01 (sample SAMEA2621191, study PRJEB7988) | marine metagenome | biome: marine biome (ENVO:00000447); feature: mesopelagic zone (ENVO:00000213); material: "saline water (ENVO:00002010), including plankton (ENVO:xxxxxxxx)" | depth 800 m | reverse complement strand
AGGCAGGCCGCATGAGGATATGACAGCGTCACGGTGCTGCACAAGCCGCAGCGGCTCAGTGAGAACGGCCTCTGTTACATCGCGGGCGATCTCGCCAGATATCTCGAGAAGAACGGCATGGCTTACATGCGCGGAGCCCCCAACCATCCCCAGACGTAAGGCGAGTTCGAGCACTGGCACCAGACCCAAAAGAAACGCATGCCCCTCGAAAATCACTCCCTGGAGGGCAAACTCGAAGCGGCGATAACCGCCTTCATCGAGCAATACAACCACGGCCGATATCACGAAAGCCTCGGCAATCTGACACCTGCCGATGCTTACTTCGGGCGCGGTCCCGCAATCCTGGCAGAAAGGGAGAAATTCAAGGCACAGACCATTCAGAACTGCCGCTTGATTCATCAGCGCCAAGCAGCATACCATCAACCAACACAGCCGGCGTCCTCCAGACCAAAATCACACCGCCTTCTCCAAGTCATTCGGTTACGGACAACATAGGCATCCTGACAGTCGTCGACACATTCCCCCGCCCCTTTGCTCTCTTCCAAGGTCGGATACGGAAAGGCGGTATCGCCGCGTTCTCAATGTTGCAGAATCTTTGAGAGAAAATCCTTGGCACGCTCACTTTCCGGCTCATCGAAGAACTCTTGCGTTGGACGATCCTCGACGATGGCCCCCGCATCCATGAATACGACACGGTCTGCGACCTTGCGCGCAAAGCCCATCTCATGAGTGACCACCATCATGGTCATGCCGTCGTCACGGGCCAGTCCCACCATAACGTCCAGAACTTCCTTGATCATCTCGGGATCAAGCGCTGAAGTCGGTTCATCAAAGAGCATCGCAATCGGATCCATGGCAAGAGCCCGTGCAATGGCGACGCGCTGCTGCTGACCGCCCGACAACTGACCGGGATATTTGGCGACGTGGTCAATCATTCCCACGCGTGTCAAGAGCGTCTCGGATCTCTCCTCCGCCTCCTTGCGCGTCCGCCCCAACACCTTTTCCTGCGCAAGGCATAGATTATCGCGCACGCTCATGTGGGGATAAAGTTCGAAATGCTGAAACACCATGCCGATCTTGGCGCGCAGCTTGGTCAGTTTTGTGCCGCTGCCTGTCACTTCGGCACCATCCACGACGATCCGCCCCTCCTGAACTGGTTCAAGCCCGTTTACACATTTGATAAGGGTGGATTTTCCCGAGCCAGAGGGTCCGCAGACCACCACGACCTCGCCCTTTGCAACTTTTGTCGTGCAATCGGTGAGAACCTTAAAGTCCCCGTACCACTTGCTCACATTCTTCATTTCGATCATGTCGTCATCCGCGCTTGAAGCCGACGCACGAACAGCGAACCTGAAAAACAGATCACGAAGTAAACGAGCGCGGCAAAGAGATACATTTCAACGAGGCGGCCCTCGGTCCGGGCCACGATGGAAGAGGCAGTCATCAGGTCGCGCAGCGATACGACAAAGACCAATGAGGTATCCTGAAACAGGATGATTCCTTGTGTTACAAGGATTGGGATCATGTTTCGGAATGCCTGCGGCAGCACGATATAGCGCTGAATCTGCCAGTAGCCTAGGCCTGTGGCCTGACCTGCGTGCACCTGACCCGTCCTAACGCTCTGAATGCCGGCCCGCATGATCTCTGAATAATAGGCGGCCTCGAACATGACAAAGGCGATGAGCGCTGAATAGAAGCCGCCGATCGGCCGACCGACTGCCAGAGGTACAAGGAAGTAGAACCAGAAAATCACGAGGATCAAGGGCACGGACCGGATCAGGTTCACATAGGCCGCAGCGAATATCGCCAGCGGTCTGATCCCCGAGAGCCGTGCCAGCGCGAGCAACGTGCCTAAAGCGATACCGCCCAACACCGCAAGAAAGGTGAGCCATAAGCTGAGTTGCAAACCCTGCCAGAGGAACGGCAGGTTGTTCAGGATGACGCCAAAATCAAAATCGCCCATCTCAGTTCCCCTTGCCAACGTAGCCCGGAATGCGCGTGTAGCGTTCGAGGACGGTCATGACGATTGTGGCGCAGAGGGCGATGAACACGTAGATGACGGTGGCGGCCGTATAAGCTTCGAAACTCTGAAATGTGTATTCCGCGATCTGCTGGCTCTGCGCCGTCAATTCAAGCAGCCCGATGGTAAGCGCGAGCGACGAGTTCTTGAAGACAGTCAGAAATTCCGATGTCATTGGCGGCACGATCAGGCGGAAAGAAATCGGCAAAAGAACGTATCGGTAGACCTGTGCTACGCCCATACCCTGTGCGGTTGCCGCAGATTTGAGACCAGATGGCACCGCCTCAATCCCGGCACGCACCTGTTCTGCCACGCGGCTTGCGGTATAGAGGCCCAAGGCCACAACTGCCGTGACAAACTCGGGTTGCGGCATCTCGCGCTTCATCCAGCGCCCGGCATCCTCGGGCAACATCTCGGGGACGGCGAAATACCAGATGAACATTTGCACCAGCAGCGGCACGTTTCGGAACAGTTCGACATAGGCGGTGCAGAGTGTGCTCACCACTTTGTTGGGCAGGGTTCGGCCCACGCCCACCAGCGATCCCACGCCCAAAGCGATCACCCAAGCGCAGAGTGCTACGGACACGGTCCAGCCAAGGCCACTCAGGAGCCAGCCGAAATATTCCGGTTCCCAAAGAACGCTCCAGTTCCAGTTATAATTCATCTTGGCCGGTCCCCCGAAATTGCGCGGCCCGCCCGGTCACGAACGGGCCGCAGATCCTTTACTCAGGCAGGGCTCCAAGCTGGAATGCGGCCTGCAGGAGCGGGTCGGCAGGCACGCCCATCGGGTCGAACCACTTTGAATAGATCTCGTTGATCTCGCCCGAGCGGAACACGTTGGCAAGCGCGGTCTTGCCCACAAGTTCAAAGGCACTGTCGTCACGACGGACCATCAGCGCGTAAGGATCGAAGGACAAAAAATCACCGACAACGGTAAATTCATCCGGTGTCTTGGACTTGGCAATCAAACCGAACAGCAGAATGTGGTCTGTGGAGTAGGCATCAACGCGGTCAGTCTCAAGCGAGAGCATGCCTTCGGCATGGTCGCGTACCGGCAGGATTTTCACCTCTAGCCCTAGGGCCTCTACCGCTGCTTTGACAGCGCGCTCATTGGTTGTGCCCTGTGCCAGCGCGATTGATTTACCGTCGAGATCGGCAACCGACGTGATGCCTGAACCCTTTCGGGTCAGGATCTTGGTCCCGGTTACGAAGGTCACGGGCAAATATTCAACCTGCTGCTGGCGCGTCAAATTGTTGGTTGTGGATCCACATTCCAGATCAATTGTGCCGTTTGCCATCAGCGCGATACGGGTCTTGGGGTTGACGGGCACATAGCGGACTTCGATGTCCTTGCCGAGCGTTTTTTCGACCTCTTCGACCACCTTCATGCAGAGGTCGATGGAATAGCCCTCGGGCTGCTGTTGATCATTCAGATAGGAAAATGGCACCGAGCTTTCGCGGTGACCGATCACGATTTCTCCGCTGTCATTGATCTTGGCGAGCGTTCCCGTCAGGTCCTGGGCCCAGATAGCGGCAGGTGCCAGCCCTGTTGTCAAAGCCGCGACAGCAAGCAGGCGGCGGGCAAGTTTAAAGTCCATGGTCAAGTTCTCCCTCTTTTCGTTGATGGTTAGTTTATCTGGTAGCCCGGTAGATCAAACGCCTCGGGGTATCCCAAGAGCGCGGCAGATCCGCCGGTATGCAGAAATACGACATTCTGCATGTCGCCAAAGGCGCCCCTTCGGGTCAGATCAATCAGACCGTCAAGCCCTTTGCCGGAATAGACCGGATCGAACAGCAGACCTTCAAGCTCTGCTAAAAGCCTGACGCTTTCGACCATGCCTTGCGTGGGAATACCATATCCCGCACCCACGTAATCGCAGTTGACCCTTACATCTTCACGACGGATGGCCTCTCCATAGCCGATGCGTGCACCGGTGCGTTTCGCAAGCTCAAAGACCATGCTTTCCTGCTTGTCCTGAGGTGCCCGAACGCCAATTCCGAGAAGCTGGATGTCACTTTCCAGCGCCGCAAGGCCAGCCACCAAGCCCGCTTGGGTGCCAGCGCTGCCCGTGGCATGGATCAATGCATCGATCTTCAACCCCATGGTCGCGGACTGTTCGCAAAGTTCCAAGGCGCAATTCACGTAACCAAGAGCACCGGTGCTGTTCGAGCCTCCTCCCGGAATGACATAAGGCTTCCGGCCGGCGGCGCGAAGTTCTACCGCCAGAAGCTCCATCTCTGCCGCCATGTCGGCGCCGCTCCTCCGCATGGCCACTGTTGCGCCATGAAGCCGGTCAAGAAACACATTTCCGTTCAGCGTGTATTCTGGGTCGGCATAGCCGGTCGGATCTTCGAGTAGGATATGGCAGGCCATGCCCAGTCGTGCCGCCGCAGCTGCTGTCTGGCGCGCGTGATTGGATTGGGTGGTGCCTTGGGTAATGATCGTATCCGCACCCTCTCCCAATGCGTCTGCCATCAGGAACTCGAGCTTGCGGGTCTTGTTGCCGCCTGAGGACAAGCCTGTGCAATCATCGCGCTTTACCCAGAAGCGGGGTCCGCCCAAATGCTCGGTCAGACGGTCCATGGGTTCTAGTGGTGTCGGGAAATGCCCAAGACGCACTCTGGGAAAGGCCGCAAGCGCGCTTGCCAGGTCCTTTCTGCGCGCGACAGAAGGCCAAACGCGCTGCTGGCTTCGCTGAACCGTCGCGGAAACGCCTGCATTGTCCATAAATCCCTCACCCAATGTAAAGCCAAGGCTAAACTCCCTTTAATGCCATTGGAAAATGCTATTCTCTTAGAGTGCTCATACTAAGGGTATGGGTAAAGGAGAGTTAATGGACCTAAGCATCTTCGACGACGTTCTTGTGCTTCTGGAAGAAGGCAATATGAGCCGTGCCGCACAGCGCCGGAACATCACGCAACCGGCCTTTTCACGACGTATTCAAAGCTTCGAACACTGGCTGGGTCGTCCGATCGTCAAGCGTGCCGCCAATCGCGTGGACATCGAACCGGCCCTGTCCGAAAACACAACCGAGCTTCAGGCTTTGGCGGGCCACATTCAGGCATTTCGCCAGCGCATCGCCGGATATGAACCCGGCAGATCGACCGTGACGGTCGCGGCACAGCATTCATTGATCGTTTCGATCTTTCCCGATTTCGCAGCCGGTGCGCGCGCAGAGCACCAAGGTGTCGATTTTCGCCTCAGAGCCGCGAACCATAATGATTGCATCTCGTTGTTCCTGAGCGGTGAGGCCTCGCTGCTGATGTGCTATGAGCGCGATGGCGGTGCTCCGATGCCCTTCGATGACAGTATTGTCCGTGCGACTTGGGGCCGGGACAGGCTTGTCCCTGTGGTTGGCGGACCACTGCGCTTTGCCTTAAGCCCCAAGGGGGTCGCTCCGCCAGATACACCGATGATCCGCTATCCCCCCGGGACCTTTTTCGCCGAAATGCTCGCCGGGGCAAGCACCTCCTATTCCAGCCATACGGGTGCAATCTTTGCCGAGAGCGCCTTTACCGTCGGCATCAAGGAAATAGTCTTGATGGGTTTTGCTCTGGCTTGGTTACCGATGAGCCTTGTCTATAGCGAAGTCCAAAGCGGTGCCTTACTCGTGTGTAATGGGGATACTGAAACCTTGCCCCTGCGCATATCGCTCTTTGCTCGACCAACCGACTCAGTCTCCATGCAACTTTGTGGCCTGCGAAAAAGCGTTTTTGGGACATAAAGCCAGAGCAGCTTCTGGGTCGGATATTTCCGGCGCATCTACAGGCGAGTTGATGTCGCATAAGAGAGTGCCGCAAAGTGCGGGGCAATGTCGCGGAAATCGAACACGCTGGAGGTCGAAATCTGTGTCGGAGTGCAGAACGAGGCAATACAAAAGGCCAGTGGTCCGGCTGAGAACATGAATACGGATGGGGCAGCCAGTTCACGTCCTTCGCCTGTACTGACAGGCTGTACCTATCCAGTGTTCGCATCTCGATGGATGGGGCCGGCGGGTTCTTCGAAAACATCTTCATCGAGCGGCTCTGACGGACCCTGAAATGCAAATGCGTCTACCTGCACGCCTAGGAGGCCGGGTTGAAAACAAAGGTACGCATCACAAAACGGATGGCTTTCTATACCCTCCAACGGCCACACTCAGACCTTGGTGGTAGGCCACTTGATGTGGTCTATTGGCTGAGAAAAATGCGCCGCAACCTCGCCAGAAGGTGCAAAGAGTAGCTTGAGTCACCCCCAGATACTGTCCAACGGACGGAGAGGAACTCATCAAACCAAGCGATTGCGACGTCGTCCTGTACTACTCTGGGGTTGCCCAGAGTTGACGTTCGTCATGTTCGCTTTCCGACCGCCAAACCATGTTCGTGAGGTACGATCACAGGACACCCGTCCCGCGCTTGCATCACCTCGACCGACACGTTCCAGCATTCGGCGACGCGCTGTTCCGAGAGGACATCATGTTTCGGGCCGAAAGCGACAACCTTGCCATTCTTCAGCACCAGAAGTTGATCACAAAACCGGCCCGCTAGTGTCAGGTCATGTAATGCCATGATGGTGGCTGCTTGCCTGTTCTGTGTATCGGTCTTGAGATGCCGCAAGATCACCAGTTGGTGGTGCAGGTCGAGCGCCGATGTCGGCTCGTCTAAAATCAAGAGACGGGGTGCGCGGAGAAGACGTTGCGCCACGCAGATCATTTGTTGCTGGCCGCCGGAAAGCCGGTCCACGTTACGGTCTTCCAGATGGGACAACCCAAGCTCTGACAATACCCTTGCCGCCGCGTCCAGATCGGCCGGGGCAACGCGCCAGCCAAGGGCTTCGCGCTTGCCGAGAAGAACGGCCTCCAACACCGACAGACGCACGTTCGTCTGAAAGGCTTGCGGCATGTAACCGATCTGGTCTCGGGGTAGCGTCACACCGTTCCAATGCGCGTGCAGTTTCTCGATACCGGCAAGACTGCGCAGAAGAGTGGATTTTCCAGCACCGTTCGGGCCGATCACTCCGAGCACTTGGCCCGCGGGGACTTCAATTTGCAATGGATGCAGGATTTGGGTGCGCCCCTTGAATGCGGCAGGCAGGTTGGCACTTAGGGTCATCTCGTCCCCGCTGGTTTGAGCGTCAGGATCACAGCCATCAACATCGGAACACCTGCAATGGCGGTGATGATGCCTACAGGAATGATCGCACCGGGCGAGATCAGCTTGCCGACAACAGACGCCGCAACTAGGATGATCGCTCCCATTAGCGCGGCGGTCGGCAAGGCAAAGCGGTGATCTTCGCCGACGAACGCACGCGCGATGTGGGGGGCGATCAGTCCGACAAAACCAATCGTGCCGGTGAAACAGACAGCCCCTGCGGTCAGCGCAGCGACCAACAGAAAGCTCCGTCTCCGAAAGCGGTTGACGTCCAGCCCAAGGCTGGCAGCGTTGTCATCGCCCATACGGAGCGAGGTCAGGTTCCAAGCATCGCGCAGAACCAGCGGCAGGCACACCAGCAAGATTGTGCCGCACACTTGAACCGAGGTCCAACTGGCCTTCAACAGGCTGCCGAACAGCCAGAAGACAATCTGTTGCAAGACCTCTGGCGAAGCCATGAACTGCGCAAGCGACTGCAGCGATTGAAAGAAGAACAAGACTGCAATGCCTGCCAACACCAACACCTCCGGTGCGGCTCCTTTGACACGTGCAACAAGGTAAATCAGCATGGCGGCGGCAAGGGTCATGACAAATGCGGCAATCGGGGTTTGCAGCCATTGCGGCAACCCCATCAGCCCGCCGACCAGGATCGAAAGGGCTGCACCGAAACCGGCGGCAGCGGAAAACCCAAGGGTGAATGGGCTGGCAAGGGGATTGTTCAGGATGGTTTGCATCATCAATCCGGCCAGACCAAGCGAAGCGCCGACCAGCGCTGCCATGATGCTTTGTGGTAAGCGTATTTGCCACAGGATGGCAGCGGCGCCGCGATCTTCACCTGCGGGGCCTGCCCAAAGGGCCTTGTTCAGATCGGCCAGCGACATGCCCGATGGTCCCGTGACCAGGTCGGCTGCAAGCAGGGCGCAAAGCAATATGGCAGCCCCGAGAAGTGCCGTCATGCGCGCCCTGATCTGGCGGGCATAAAGCCCGCCAGAGGTCGTTACGGCAACCGTCATTGCAGTTTTTGCACGAAGATCCCATCAAGTGGGATGGGCAGCCATTTTGCATAATAGGCGGCAAGCTCGGCCTGCGGGTTCACATCGACGAAAGCCTCCGGGTGCAAGACCTTGCCCAGATAACGGGCAAAGACGAAGTCCGACAAGGACCTTGCGCCGCCGTGGTAGATAGCATGAACCTCGCCCGATTTCGCAGCCGGAAGTTCTGCCCAGCCTGGACGTGTCAAATACGCTGCCATACTTTGCTGCGCCGCGGCTGCATCAGCCCCGAAGCCTATCCGCACAGCCTCTGGTGCGTTCATCCATTCCGACCCGGCAAGAAGGATGACTTCGGGCTGCTCGGCCAGAACGAATTCAGGTGCCAGCGGACCCCAGTTTTCAATCCGACCTTTCGCGATGTTCGCCCCGCCGACCAGATCAATCACGCCCGCCCACATACCTTTGCCATAGGAGTTACCAACCTCGGCAGGGCCTTTTCTGGCCAGTTCGACATAGACCTTCTTCGGCGCGCCGCCTGCGGCGATGACCCTTGCGATCGTATCGGTGATCATGCTTTCGTAGTGTCTGGCCAAGGCCTCGGCCCGATCTTCAGTGCCCATCAGCGAGCCAATTACTCTGGTCGAGGCCAGATGCGCCTCCAGTGTCTGGGCGTTATAATCCACCACGACAACAGGAATTCCTGCGGCCTCCAGCTGTGCAATGCCCTCACCAAGGGCATCAAACTGCCAACCCGCCAAAATCGCGACATCCGGTTTGACTGCGATGGCGGCTTCCACGCTAAAAGTGCTGCTTTCAGTATCACCGACATCGGGAAGTGCATCGATCTGCGGATAGACTGCCTTATAAGCCTCCCACTGCATGGGGCGCCATTCCGCCCAAGGCGTGCGGGAGATCGCAACGACCTTGTCGATGCCGCCCGGACCTGTGATCGCAATGAAGTCTTCATAATAAAAGCCGAGCAGAATCCGATCAGGTGTATCGGCCAAAGTGACCGTTCGGCCCTTGAGGTCGGTCAGGGTGATTTCGGCCCAAGCGGGCAAGGCGGTGGTCAAGGCAAGCGCGCCAAGACCAAGGAGTTTGAATAGGAATCTCATACTATTACCCTCGGGTAATGCTGGCGCATCAAAGGCGCAGCAAGTTGACTTGATCGGCGAAAAGTTTTGGCGATCAAGCCAGAGGGGGTGCACGGACCGGTGTTGCAGGGTTGGTGGTTCGACCAAGACCATGCATATGTGCCGGGACAAGGATGGCTGCGGTAGCGCGCAGTTCAATGTCGATGAAGCTCAGGAAGGGTTCCAGAAGCAGTATTGACCCCGCCAAGTGACAGGCAGGGCAGTCGCCCATGACCAGTCCACTATCCTCGTCGCCCGACTCCGCGCAGAGATCAACCGCAGTCGGGCCGAATTCGGCCAAATACACCGCCTGACCAATCTGCGCGGCATTTGGGATCGGGCGGTGGGCAAAACCTATCGCCAAGAGGCTGATCGCCACCATCCAGACCATCGCGGCCTTGAAAAGCACTACGAACATCGTCTTCACCATGCTGTTGACTACCATACCACTATCAAGACGCAAATCCAAAACAGGAGGACGGCTCAAGTCCGGAGCGGGGTGACAAGCTGAAGCTCCCGCATTGGGATGGGCAGGGCTTCTGCCTTTATTACAGAGTGCTGGAAAAGGGCCGCTTTCTCTCGCCCATGCGCGGAGTAGGCGCGGTGCGGCTGGCCCCGGCGCAGTTGGCGATGCCGTTGGGGCAGGTCGATGCGGGGGGGTCGGGCAGGACCTCGAGGTCGCGTTTCGCCTCTTTCAATATCGCAATGCTTCGATGATCATCCTCGCGAGCTTTATGATTGTTCTGCTGATGGAAGTTTGTATAGACAGGCTGCGCGCCCGCCTTCAGTGTTCGCCGCCAGAAGACGGGTGTGAGGCCTGAAATTGTCTTCTATGGTCAAGGCAAGCCGCGACGATTCTCCGGGCATGGTGTCTGCGAGTCCGCCTGTCGATCGGTGCCTCTAGTTGGCAGGAGCCGTCATGACCGCCTTTCCCCTCGCCCAGTCCCGCCTCGCAAACCTACGCGCCCGTATGGAGGTGACCGGCTCCGATCTTGTGGTCCTTGGGCCGTCGAGCCATATGGCGTGGCTCTCGGACGTGCATCCGCATGGCGACGAGCGGCCCGTAATGCTGTTGATCACACGCGATTATGCCGGGTTTCTCATGCCTTCGCTCAATTCCGCCTCGGCGCGGCAGTCCACCGATTTGCCATTTCATATGTGGAGGGATGACGAAGGTCCGCATGCGGCTCTGCAAGACATTCTGAGCGCCTGTAATGCAACCCGTCCTGGCCTCTCGGTTGTGCTCGATGAAACCATGCGTACGGATTTCTCACTGTTGCTGCTGGACCATCTTCAGGCCCCGAACCGACGGTTTACCGACGATACTGTTGGTGCGCTACGTGCCTGCAAAGACGCCGCGGAATTCGACGCAATCAAAGCGGCACATCTGCTCAATGATCGGGCGGTTGAGGCCGCATTTGACGCGCTCCGCATTGGCATGACCGAGCGCGACTTGGTGCAAGTCATTCAGGAATTTTACGGGGCACACGGCGCGACGCTGGAGTTTTGTTCTGTCTGTTTTGGCCCCTCTGGGGCGTTTCCGCACCATACGCCCGGAGCGACGCGGCTGGAGCGCGACATGCCTGTACTGCTCGATACCGGCTGCCGCCTGAATGGGTATCCGTCTGACATGACGCGATGCGGATTTTTTGGTGCGCCGGACACCACCTACACCGAGGTTTTCACGGTGGTGGATCAGGCTGTACGGGCCGCGCTCGACGCGGCGCATCCCGGAGCATTGGCGCGAGATGTCGACAAGGCGGCGCGTGATGTGATCACCGCTGCAGGCTATGGCGACCGCTTTTTGCACCGCACGGGCCACGGGCTTGGTATCGACATTCACGAACCGCCGTACATCACTGCAACCTCTGAAACGCCGCTGTCAGTTGGCAATGTCTTTTCCATCGAACCGGGCATTTATCTCGAGGGCCGTTTTGGGCTCCGGCTTGAGGAAATCGTGATCCTGCGGTCCGATGGGGCTGAGGTTTTTTCGGATATGCCGCGTGATCTGATTGTGCGTCCAGTGATTGGATGACGCTTCAGCATCCTCCTCTGGGTGCGGAGCGGCATAGGTCCGATTCGGTGGCAAAAACTTTTCTAGATGGAAAAATTTTTGTTGCAATGCTTTTACATTTCGTCTGAGGTGAGCATCAAGAAACGCCTTCTGACCCAAGGACGCCGATGACCAATACACCTGCCGGCGCGCCACTCGCCCTGGGGCGTCGCATAAGAAAACGCAGGCAACTCTTGTCGATGACCTTGCAGGATCTCAGCAACGGATGTGGAGTATCTGTGAGCTATCTTAGCCAGATCGAACGCGACAATGCCGTGCCCACTCTGGGCACGCTGGCAGAAATTGCGGCGGCGCTGGATGTCGGCATCGACCATTTCATCGCCACGCCGAGGCAGGCGGATAGCGTGACCCGCGCAGCCACGCGCCCGCAGTTCTCTATTTCCGGCACCTCGATCATCTATGAACAGATCGGCGCGGAATTTCCCGGGCATGAACTGACGTCGTTCATTCTCAATGTGCCGCCTGGGTATGAGTCCGAGACCGTGCAACATTCCGGTGAAGAGCTGATCTTTGTGCTCGAGGGCGAGATTTTGCAAGTGGTCAACGGGCAGCAATTTCTGCTCTGTGCCGGGGATAGCATGCATTATCTGGGCCAGCATCCGCACTCTTGGTCCAACGCCAGCGATACTCGGGCGCGTCTGCTCTGGACCGGCAAGATGCTGCATGGCGCGACCCCTTCGTCCTATGTGCCGCGCACCGGCACGGACACATCAAAACCAGACATCCCCTGATCGGCATCGCGGTATGCGGCTCGGGCACCAGCCGGGACAACCGGCGTATTCCTCACCAAATCCAACAAGGAGATCTTACGTGAAACACCTACTGCTCTGCGCTTCTGCACTGGCGCTGACCGCCACGATGTCCGAGGCTAAAACCTTTGTCTATTGCTCCGAAGCCTCGCCAGAGGGGTTTGATCCTGCGCCCTTTACCGCAGGCGGCACGTTCGATGCCTCGGCGCATCCGATCTACAACCGCCTGACCGAGTTCAAGAAAGGCACGACCGAGGTCGTGCCCGGCCTTGCGACTGGCTGGGACGTGTCCGAGGACGGAACCGAATACACCTTCCATCTGCGCGAGGGCGTCAAGTGGCACTCGAATGACAAGTTCACGCCCACCCGCGACTTCAACGCTGATGACGTGATTTTCTCTTACGAGCGTCAAGGATCTGCCGACCATCCGTGGCATCAGTATATCGCGGGTGTGACCTACGAGTATTACACCTCCATGGCGATGCCTGACCTGATCAAATCCATTGAGAAGATCGACGACTATACGGTCAAGTTCACCTTGAACCAGCCCGAGGCGCCTTTCCTCGCCAATATCGCGATGCCCTTCGCCTCGATCGTGTCCAAGGAATATGCCGATGCGCTCGATGCCGCAGGGACCAAGGAAGATCTGAACAACCTGCCCATTGGCACCGGCCCGTTCAAGTTCGTGGCCTATCAAAAGGACGCGGTGATCCGCTACACGAAGAACGCCGACTATTGGGGAGAAGGCGCGATCATTGACGATCTGGTCTTTGCCATCACCCCTGACGCCGCCGTGCGTCTGCAAAAGCTCAAGGCTGGTGAATGCCACCTGATGCCCTATCCGGCCCCAGCGGATATCGAGACCATCAAAGCCGATCCTAACCTCAAACTGGATGAGCAGGCCGGTCTGAACGTGGGTTATCTGGCCTATAACACCACAGTCGCCCCGTTTGACAACGCGCGCGTCCGCAAGGCGCTGAACATGGCGATCAACAAGAATGCCATCGTGGATGCCGTTTTTCAGGGGGCGGCTGCCCCGGCCAAGAACCCGATCCCGCCGACCATGTGGTCCTATAACGAGTCGATCGTCGACGATCCCTATGATCCCGAAGCCTCCAAGAAGATGCTTGAGGAAGAGGGCGTGACCGACCTCTCGATGAAAATCTGGGCGATGCCGGTACAGCGTCCCTACATGCCCAATGCCCGCCGTTCTGCCGAGTTGATGCAAGAGGACCTGTCCAAGGTCGGCGTCAAGGTCGAGATCGTGTCCTATGAGTGGGGCGAATATCTGCAAAAGTCGATGGAACCCGGCCGCGACGGTGCGGTGATGCTGGGCTGGACCGGGGACAATGGCGATCCCGACAACTTCCTGTCGGTACTCTTGTCCTGCGATTCCGCCGGGCCTGGCGGTGCCAACCGCGCGTTTTGGTGCAACGAAGATTTCTCCAAGCTGCTGAAGGATGCCAAGATCACTGCCGATCCGGCAGAACGGACCGCGCTCTATGAACAGGCGCAGGTGATCTTCAAGGACCAGGCCCCGTGGTTCACCATCGCGCATTCGACCCAGTATGTGCCGATGTCGAACAAGGTGTCGGGCTTTGTGATGAGCCCCTTGGGCGACTTCACCTTCGAGACTGTCGACATTGCCGAATGAACGGATCAGTCTGATCTGAAACCGGACGCGCGGGGGCACAGCCCTCGCGCGTTTTCAAAGGAAAGCGGCGCATGATCCGATTCATCCTGTCCAAGTTTCTTTACCTGATCCCGACCTTTATCGGGATCACCATCATCGCCTTCAGCTTTGTGCGCATCCTGCCCGGCGATCCGGTGCTCTTGATGGCGGGCGAGAGGGGTGTGACCCCCGAACGGCATGCGGAACTCAGCGCGCAACTGGGTTATGATCAACCCATCGTGCTCCAGTATTTCGATTTTCTCGGGCGGCTCTTGCAGGGGGACATGGGCAATTCGCTCGTGACCAAGAAACCCGTGCTGGACGAGTTCCTGACCCTGTTTCCCGCGACTGTCGAACTGGGCCTGTGCGCCATCATCATCGCCACTGTGATTGGCGTTACCGTGGGCGTATTTGCCGCCATCAAGCGCGGGAGCTGGTTCGACCAGATTTCCATGACGCTTGCCCTTGTCGGCTTTTCCATGCCGATTTTCTGGTGGGGGCTGCTGCTCATCATCTTTTTCTCAGGCATTCTCGGTTGGACGCCGGTGTCGGGGCGTATCAGCCTGCTGTACTATTTCCCAAATGTCACCGGCTTCATGCTGATTGACAGCCTGCTCTCGGGGCAGAAGGGGGCGTTCACCTCGGCGCTGAGCCATCTCATCTTGCCGTCGCTGGTGCTGGCCACGATTCCGCTTGCGGTCATCGCCCGTCAGACCCGCTCTGCCATGCTTGAGGTCATGGGCGAGGATTATGTCCGCACCGCTCGCGCCAAGGGCATGCCACAATACCGCGTCATCGGCATCCACGCGCTGCGCAATGCGATGGTGCCGGTGGTCACCACCATCGGTCTGCAAATCGGGGTGCTGATGGCCGGTGCCATTCTGACCGAGACGATCTTTTCCTGGCCCGGCATAGGCAAATGGATGATCGATTCCATCTCGCGCCGGGATTATCCGGTGGTGCAATCCGGCCTCCTGCTCATCGCGGCGCTCGTTATGATCGTCAACCTGCTGGTCGATCTGACTTATGGCCTCATCAACCCGAGGATTCGTGTGAAATGAGCGAGACATCCAACTTTGCCGCCCCGGTGAAGCTGTCCGATGCTGCGATCCGCCGTCGCATGCTGGCTGAATTCTGGTTCTACTTCAGCCAGAACCGGGGCGCTGTGATCGGACTGGTGGTCTTTGTGCTGCTGGTACTAACAGCGATCTTTGCCGGAATTATCGCCCCCCATGACCCGACCACGCAGTACCGCGAAGCGTTGCTTGTGCCTCCCGTCTGGGCCGAAGGTGGCAATGCGCAATTTCTGCTGGGGACCGATGCGGTCGGGCGCGACATGCTCTCGCGCCTGATCTTTGGGGCGCAATACTCGCTCTTTATCGGCATTGTCGTGGTTTCCATCGCGCTTGTGGGGGGGATCATCATCGGGCTGTTGGCGGGGTTCTTTGGCGGCTGGATCGACAATGTCATCATGCGGATGATGGATGTGATCTTGGCCTTTCCCTCGCTCCTTTTGGCACTTGTGTTGGTGGCGGTGCTGGGACCTGGGCTGACCAATGCGATGATTGCCATCGCGATTGTCTATCAGCCCCATTTTGCCCGTCTGACCCGTGCGGCCGTCATGTCCGAGATGAAGCGCGAATATGTCACTGCTGCCCGTGTGGCGGGGGCGGGGAATCTGCGCCTGATGTTCAAGACCATCCTGCCCAATTGTCTTGGGCCGCTGATCGTTCAGGCCACATTGTCGTTTTCCTCGGCAGTGCTCGATTCCGCCGCTTTGGGATTTCTGGGGATGGGAGCGCAGCCACCCTCGCCGGAATGGGGCACCATGTTGGCCGAGGCGCGGGAATTCATTCTGCGCGCTTGGTGGGTGGTCACCTTTCCCGGTCTCGCCATCCTGATTTCGGTGTTGGCGATCAACTTGATGGGCGACGGGCTACGCGACGCGCTCGATCCCAAGCTGAAGCGGAGTTGATGATATGGCGCTTCTGA
>CERH01042144.1_pt1 | contig 15766 bp, 15 predicted proteins | sample 530991 | NCBI WGS metagenome assembly CERH01 (sample SAMEA2621191, study PRJEB7988) | marine metagenome | biome: marine biome (ENVO:00000447); feature: mesopelagic zone (ENVO:00000213); material: "saline water (ENVO:00002010), including plankton (ENVO:xxxxxxxx)" | depth 800 m | reverse complement strand
CATGCTTTTTTTGAGAAGACGCAGCTCCAGCGCCTGCTCGGCCACGACTTCCTTCAGATCGCGGGCCTCGCGGCGCAGATCCTTGACCTCGCTCGACGTCGCAGCACGCGCCGTGTCACCCGCCAGGCGCTTCTTCCCAGCCTCGAGGAATTCCTTGGACCAACTGTAATACAGGCTCTGGGAAATGCCTTCACGGCGGCACAGCTCGGCAATGCTGTCCTCGCCCTTCAGGCCGTCCAGCACGATCCTGATCTTCTCCTCGGCCGAATACTGTTTGCGGGTCGCACGGCGGATGTCCTTGACGACTTTCTCGCCGTGGCTCTGCTTGGTTCCGGGTTTCTGTCTCATCTCCACTCCTTGGTGGTTACGATGTGCCAGAAACCCTCTCTTATCAAATCACCCTAAACTGTCCCATTGGCGCTGACGTCAGACAATCTGGTTCTCAAGCATTTCTCTTGTGGCGCTCAGTTGTTTTTCAATGACACAAAGCAACGTCCCGTTACCGCGATAAGACACTGAGGGCGCAAGTTGAGGAAATGCGGCTCTCAGACTTTGGGTTGCTCTACGAAGCATAGCGGAAAACTCGGTCAATGAAATTTCCGTATGCCTGAGGACCGGGGCAGCAATTTTCAGCGCAACTACACTCGCCTTCCGCTGAGGGCGACGGGCCAATTCAAGGAGGTAGTTGTCAAATTCACCATATGCAATCATGCAATCAGCATCTGATTGACTTATGGCGTGATCCAGCACCTTGTCCTTTGTGACGCCAAGTGACCATTTAATGTTCTGTTCCATGTTGACACGGCCAACCAATCGCGCCTTTTCCAACGTTAGATTCTGGGCATCGAAAATCCTAGAATATAGATCCGTGAAATTGAAAGGCTTGCTGACGTAGTCGGTTGCACCTGCCATAAATGCCCTATCCATATATTGCTTGTCGTGCATTGCTGTCAGCATCAGTATTGGCTTGTGTGCGTGTTCCGGCGTTTGACGTATCACTTTTGTCAGGTCAATGCCGTTGACATCGGGCATTTGAATATCAATTAGAAAACAGTCAAAAGTAGAACTGGAGCGATCTAATGCTTCCAAAGCTTCTTTTGCTGAACAAGCTACCGTCAAATCGTAGTTTCCTGACGGTGTGAGGGCATTTTCAAGAAGCATCCGAACACTTGAATCATCGTCAACTGCCAAAATTTTCATGTTCTATGCCTTTCATTGTACCGCGAGAGGGGGCGACGATTTAAGTCGTCGCCACTCAATCAAGGGTTTAAATCCGAAATGAGGTGGAATTTTGGAGATTTTGGAGCACGTTGACGAATGGATCTAGGACTATCCTGAATTTTGTGCTCAGGCGTGGAAAGGTGGCCCTGCGTTTTCAACCAGTTTTCAGCCCTGTTCAGGTGGATCAGTGTTTCCTATCAGGCTGCCATTTTCATGGGTTCAGTTTTGCTGGCATGAGCCTCGTCTGAGATCAACATACAGTGGGTGGAGTGGGGCCGCTTGGCGTTGTAATAGGTCAGCCAAGCGGTAAAGATGCGGCTGCTTCCGAAGGTCGAGCGATCCGGTACGAAGGCGGCAATGGTACCTGCAGTGACGGGTTCGATGCTTAAAAGCCTAGGGTTGCACGAAATTCACGCCATTACTGCCTTAGTTCTGACAGGTTTTTAAAACATCTTAATAGATAACACTGCCGCGTCGCACACCCAAAACTCATTTCTTGTTCAAGGGAATAAGATGAAAATTCTTGCAGTAGATGACGACCCGATCATCTTGGAGCTTCTGATCGAAGTGCTCCGCGCTGCTGGCTTTGTCAATCTCAAGGTATGTAATTCTGCAAATGAAGCGCTGGACGAAATCGATCGAGCCCATGTCCCTTTCGATTGCTTCCTGCTTGATATCCAAATGCCAAAGATCGACGGGATTGAACTGACTAGACACCTTCGTCGGATCGACGAATATCGCAACAGTCCGATCCTGATGATTACAGCGATGTCCGATCGCAGCTATATGGATAAGGCGTTTCATGCAGGTGCCAGCGATTACATAACTAAGCCGTTCGACGTCTTAGAAATCCACTCCAGATTGCGGCTGATCGAGTCACTCCTCGCAGAGCGCCGTAGCCTCGAGGAACGCAATCCAACTACTCGACTGAATTCGCCAGCATCAATAATTACATCCGCCGACCTAGAAAAACGGCTCCCCCTGCAAGAAATTGACGGATTTATCGACTACCTAGCGCTAGAAAACTACATCTTAAGGATTCCACGGGGTGCTCTATTCGGCATGATCGCAGTTGGCATTGTGGTGCCTGATATGGCTCGGGCCTTTCGCTCAAGCAGCGTGTTTGAATTTGAAGCCGGGGTAAGTGACTTTGCTGAAGCCATATCTGAATGCTTGAAACCGAAAGCGTTCTTTGCAAGTCATGCTGGCGCGGGTCACTTTGTTTGCGTGCTCACCAATGCTTCCGCCTTCGCACTCGACACCTTCGAAGCGCAGCTCAAACTAACTGTCCGTGAAATGGACCTTCATTTTTGCGACGGTCGGGCAATCTCATTAACGCCCGTAGTTGGCGAGAGCATTTCGCTTCAGCTTAAGTCTTCGCGGGGGATATCAAATGCACTTTTGCAAGCACTGCAATCCGCAGAAGCGCGGGCGCTGAGTCCAGATCCAAAGGATCGCACTTCGCCGAGCAAACTCATTCGTTTGTTGGGGTTGGGTTAGTTTAAGTTACCAAGGGTAAAACATGATCCAGGAAAATATCGCGATCCGCCTTCAAAAGATTCGGAGGCATTTTCTCACTGAACTGGAAAAGCAGTATCATAATGTGGAAATGCTTCGCAATCAGTTGGATCAGGTAGCGGATCCCTCGGAGACCTGCATCGAGATCGGGCGTATCTGCCATAAAATCGCTGGCACTGCAGCTACCCTCGGGTTTCCGGATTTAGGGAATGTCGCAGCTGAGATAGACGATTATGTCGCCTCACTTAGGGCAAACGGGTCCGGATCTTTTTATGATATGCGCGAGCACGCGGACCATTTGTTGGTTCTCATGTTCCTTCTTCTCAACGACGAGACCACGGCGGCATAAATCTTATAGCTGTGAACAAATTTCGAGCTGATGAATGATCGGCGAACGAAGGACCAGTTCCGTTCCGGCGCAAGTCGCCTGAGAGTATCTGGTCCTCCCGGTTCGGCCAGAGGCTACCTCAAACTGGATTAGGTGCAGGGGGCAAGGTGCGCCGGCTATCCACTACGCCGAGTCCAAGGAGCGCAGCATGAAGACCCTCGCCGCCACCAGCGCGCGCAAGGTGAAGCCCGCCATGCCCGGCTATGGCGGGCACTTTTGCGCCGTGCAGGAGTTTCGGTATGTGGAGTTAGGGGTGTTAAATGGGGGTTGAAAACCGGGCTGCCGTGTTTCCGAACGCCACCGCATTTTTAACAACTGTGGGCGTCTGCTGCATGCCCGCCGCAGCAGGAAACACGGAACGTTCAGCCCGGTCAGATATTCGCGCTAGGCAGGCCCATAGATAAAAGTTCTATCTTTCCTTGCAATGCAAGGATAACATCCCACTATCCCAGATGGGATATGGGGATAGCGTAAATGTTTGAAAGTTGGGTTCCCCTTGTGGGCGGGCTCATGTTGTTGTTAGCGGGTGGCGATGTCTTCGTCCGCGGAGCGGTGCAAGTCGCCGAACGCATTGGCATTTCTCCTTTGGTGATTGCACTGACTTTCGTCGCCTTCGGCACGTCGGTTCCCGCACTTATGACCTCGGTACAAGCGGGGTTGAGCGGCTCTCCTGGAATCGCTTTTGGAAATGTCGTTGGGTCCAATATTGCAAACATTCTCTTGATTGTGGGCGTCTCAGCCCTGATCTGCCCGATCACTATTGCCCGGTCTGCCCTGCGTCGAGATGCTCTTGTGATGCTCGTTGTCTCCGCTGCCTTCGCAGTGCTGGCGCTGGTGCTGCCAATGGGACGCATAGTGGGTATTTGCCTGATCTTCCTTCTGGTCGGCTATGTCTGGTTCGTGATCGGGCAGGAAACCGTAAATCAGGACGGCGGCGCCATTCATGACAAGAGTGTTGCCCTTACAGGAGCCGACCCCAGCATTGCTCCTCCGCATGCCGAAGATGACCTCCTGATGCCACTGCTCATTGCACTGGCCGGTCTGACCTTCGTCGTCGGCGGTGGTTTCTTTCTGGTCAGCGGAGCCGTTGCGATTGCACGCAATTTCGAGATTTCGGAGACAGTTATAGGCCTGACAATCGTTGCGGTGGCAACCTCAACGCCGGTACTGATCACCTCGGTGATTGCCGCTTTGAAGCGGCAGGGGGATGTTGCTTTCGGCAACGTCGTAGGCTCCAACATCTACAGTATCCTCGGTGCCGGTGGGACCACCGCACTGATTACGCCGTCGATTGTGCCCCAAGAAATCAAGCAGTTCGATGCCCCGATGATGGTCGCGGTCTCCCTACTGATTGTGCTCTTTGCAGCGACAGGGCTTCGGATTGGACGTCGAGAGGGTGTCATCCTGATTACGGGATACGTCGCCTACGCTTGGCTGCTCTGGCTGTGATCCTCAGGGATCTGGGAAGAGTGTACGTAGCCTCGTCGGTAAGCATCCGGCGTAGGCCACAGCGAGGTCAACGCGCGCGATCACGGTTCATTTCGATGAGATCTTGCAGATTTTAGATCTCAAACGAGGTGAAAGCGATGACGCTAGCGTCACCGGGGCCGTAGTCCCAGATCACGCCATCTTCGGTTTCCATATCGATAGTGCGATCGAACATCCGATCGACAGTTTTGCCCAGTTCGGCAGCAACGCGGTTGATGATCTTCGCGGAATGCACCTTGTTGAGCGGCATGATTATGCTGCGTTGGTGAGGGGCAGGGGTTCCCAGTTCCAGGGCAGAAGTTCCGGCACGCGCGAGACGGCCATGTCGGGCAGCCGTGCGAGGACATCGGCCATCGAGACCTGCGGATCAATGTCGTTCCTTTAGGCCGTGACGATGAGGGTACACATGACAGCGGCCCGCTCACCGCCGCGCTCGGAGCCGGCGAAGAACCATGACCGCGGTCAAGGGCCACACCGCGCAGGGCACGTTCGGCCGCATGACTCGTCAGGCAGAGGCGCCAGTCATGTAGGAACACCGTGAAAGCCTGACAACGCCCATCTTTCTCGAACATCTTAGTCGTTCGCAATAACAACCTTCTTGCGTCAGGACAGTTTCTCGCACTCTGCCAGCAAGCAGTCACCAAGGAATTGTCAAACCGCGCCTCGACTACTCACTGGATGTAAATACAGCGGGAGGTTGCGCTGGCGAAGCGTTGGGCCGAGTGCCCGTGGCAAATGGAAAGAAACTGCGCATTGTCCGCAAGAACGCCACGCAGACCGCAGCTTTCGCGCCGCGACGTCCGTCAACGCTCTTTAAGTTCTCGAGTGACATCAAAGCTCGTTCGCGATTTTCCGACTGACGAACGACCGTGCATCGACAAAAACTTTGAAGGGATTAGAATGAGTGAGGAAACGGGTATTATATTAAAGTACGGACAATCGGCGGGTCGTGGAGGACCTGTCGGCGCGGTTCAGAATTAGTTTTCGGGACGCCGTGCAAAAAGAGGTGGTCGTGCTAGAGGACGTTCTGCGCTCGCGTCCCAAGATCGGCAACAAAATCTTCTATGGCTCAACCAGACCCTTCAAGAGTATAAGTTCCTAGTGTGTCTTATTATCGCGGACCTTCAACTGACCCCGCGAGCTCAATCCACCTAGGACTTGCACGCCCCGCAAGCGTTCTTGAGCAAAGTCCAGGAAGTAACGTAGCTCTGCCATTATCCGCAGCCCTTCCTGGTGAACCAGATGAACGGGCAGAGGCTCCGGTTCGAAACACTCAAGCATTGTTTGCAGATGTCCCGCGCTCAGGTCATGGCCGAGCTGGAAAGACAGCACTTAATCAAGCCCCAGCCCGCCACGCCAAGGCCAATCCGGTACTGATACTGGACACGCTAAGGCGGGGTTTCAGTCGTATGATCTGATCCCTCTTCTTGCCGAACCGCCAGTTGGTTTGGGGGGATACGCTCGCTATGGAAATGACGCGGTGTTCCAACAGGTCCTGTGGCACCTTCGGCATATCATGAGCCGCAAGTTAGGCAGACGAAGCACAGACGACACGGCGGACTTGACCGACCCGCAACGCCATCATTTGCGAGGACGGCATCTCCCCGTCCGTATCGCGACGTCGATCCCCTCTTCGACAAGATTGACGAAGCGGTCGACCGTCAGCGGAGCCAACCCAAGTTCAGATGCCTGTCCCCAGGGGTCTACGATTTTTTAGCCGGCAAGTTTGGAAAGGTTCAAGTCTCTCGTGTCGCTTGCGCGCAGATCAAGACGCGCGAGCGCAGCCTTAACAGCTCTCTTAAAGTTTAACTTCTGCGGCTTGTTCAACCTTATCGGACGACCAGAAACAATATCATCAGGTACTAAAGCAAAGTCCCACCGCTGCGGATAATTGTCTTTTAGCCGCATAAATATCGACATTTGCGCTTCTTCTGGCGAGAACCCACTTTCGCAGCTTGTTGCACAAAGAAAAGCCCCATTTCCCACATGCGCAAGAAAAGTATCCTCGGCTCCGAACTCGCCTTTGAGCGCGCATGCAAACGACTCGAGAAATTTCAAGAAATCAGCTGCATACATCCTCGCGAAAACCCTCTCTATATTCCGGATGCCCATGGCAAACAGGCGAGTGTCGCATCCTTCAGTTTCAGCGACTTGTTCGAGGTAATTCCGAAATACCGGTAGGGGTAAAAGCCCTTCGAGCCGAAGTTGCACAGCTTCTGATTTAAAGGATAAATCATTATTCTTCAAACGCTGGGCAGATAATGCAGGCGGTGTGTAGCCCAAAACACCTCTGATGCCGGCGTAACTATCTAGTGCAGCCTGCCGCTCTTGAACGAGGCGTTCCGCAACATTGATCCGTGTCAGCACCTCGAAAGCATCAAATGGCTTCTTGATGTAGTCAGTTGCGCCATTCGCGAAAGCCTGTGTGATTGACGACTGATCTCTTAGCCTAGTAAGCATAAGGATTGGTGCGCTACGATATGCCTCGAGACATCTAATCTCTCTGCATAAGTCAATACCGCTTAGCTCCGGCATCTCGATATCTAGGAGTATGCAGTCGAAAGGAACTTCTTCATTACGAAGAGTTCCAAGCGCATCCAAAGCCGAAGATCTCAAGGTCACGTCGTGGTATCGATCACCCTGCAGGAAATCGCTCAGCAAGTTGAGCGAAATAAAGTCATCGTCAACCGCAATGATTTTCATATGACCCGTAGCCTCCGCATAATCTCACCAAAATCTCTGTGCCTTTCAAGATGCGCAGTGGCTCGACTGCGCGTGACTCATTCTGATTAGATATGTTGAAATTTTGTTCAAATTATGAACGACCTGTTGATCGTCATGGAAATATGATGAGTGGTCCCGTTTTGCCGGAGGTTGATTTGTTCAGGATTCAAGTGACTACATCAAGTGTGTTAAGCATTACATGGACCGCCTCCTGTGGTTCTGTGGGTGAGGGTTCGTTATTACTATACCTCGCGATTTGCGAAAACGTGGTCGGGGTAACCGTGTTCGATGGTACAGAAAGCATAACGACTATGCGGGCCAAATTTCGGGGACAATAATAGGTCAGTACGGGGTGATATTTGAAAGACGCGCTCCCGATCCAGTTCGAACAACCCCATCGACTCAATCTGACATAAGACAAACAGAATACATCGGATCATTCGCAGAGCGGCAGTCACACACGTTCACAGTCTTGCCTATTTTTCGCCAAACGAGCACCACAGTTTCAAGATTTTGGTTTGCATTCAAAGACGCGATTCCTCGATCACCTAGGAAATCAGGAGTCTATGCGCCAATAAAATGCCACGATTCTGTTTTATTAAGTCATTGGGGAATAAGAAGTCTTTACGTATCTGTTGAGAGCTCAGGAAATGCGAATTCTTCTTGTTGATGATGACTTGGTCTTTGCAAAGCTTGTAGTGACGAAACTCGCCGAGCTTGGCCTTCGCGACGTTACCGTAGCTCAGAGCGCGGAGCAGGCCCTAGGCCTGTTAGATCAAGGGTCATCAACTTTTGATTGTTTTTTATTGGACATCGTCCTGGGGAATTCTGACGGGATTGATCTTTGCCATAATTTGCGAATGCGCGCTGATAACAAACTGGCCCCGATCATCATGGTAACTTCGCAGCGTCATGGCACATTCATGTCGCGCGCGTTTATCGCTGGTGCTACCGACTTTTTGCGAAAGCCCCTTGATCACAACGAACTGGTAGGGCGTATTAAGACTGCGATGTTGCTCGTGGAACTCACGAAAAAAAATAAGGCCTCGATAGGCGGGTCTAAGCTGCCCCCAAGCCACACTTATCTCTCACAGTACAACGCCCCGCTAGAACCTGTCTGGATTCCCAAGATCAACGGCCTAGTAAAGTACTCCTACCTCCAGAAAAAATTGTCCGAGCTAAGCTCTCGGGGTAAAACGCCGAACCTATACCGCGTTCAAATCAAAGATTTTGGAGTTCTGTTTAGGCAGAAAGGGTCAATAGAGCGTAAGCGCTATCTGCACCAAATAAGCAACTTACTGTCTGAGGCGGTGAGTGAAGACCAGGTGCTATTTTCATACCTCGGTCGAGGACGCTTTATTTTATGTTTGCAAGACCAAGATTCAAAGGAACCTGATGAGACTGCAATGAACTTGCAGAACCGAATTAATCTTAGACTGGACCAGTCTCCATCCGCTGGGTCGATAGTCTTGGAACTGCGGGTCTCAGATATTACTGGGCCGTTTCCTTCTGCCCCAAATTTGGAAACCAACAATCCGCGAGGCACGCATTCTGTGACTCGAGATGCGCTTATGCTTAATTTGCCACAAGTCGACGACATTGAAGATAGAATGTTTGAAAAAGACCTAGCGCAGACAAAACGACAAGATGTCACCTAAAGAACTGCAATCGAGCACGTCTCGTAAACTCAACGGCTTGATGAAGAAAGTACATCGGCTCAGTCTACAACACGGGAGAATGTCTTCTGGAAACGATAAACCAGTGTAGATTATGTGGCCGGCACGCAATCTTTTCTTAGGCTTAGTTCACGATATACTCATTCTGAGGGCAATGTAATGACAGAGTTGCAGCGGATACTGCACGTAGACGATGATGAAGATATTCGATCCATAGCAGACATAGCACTGAAGTTGGTTGGTCAATTTGACCTTCTGCAATGTGCTTCCGGCAAAAAGGCAACTGAAAAAGCAGAGGTCTTTCGTCCAGATCTGTTTCTATTAGATTATATGATGCCCGAGATGGATGGCGAACAGACCTTCCGCGAGCTACGCAGCCTGCCCGGATTGGGTCGTGTGCCCGTTGTATTCATGACAGCGCGGGTCGACAATGAGTTTGCAACCAGGCTTCGCCGCGATGGTGCATTGGATGTCATAGCAAAACCCTTCGATCCAATGGAGCTCGCCAATCAACTTCGTGCGCTCTGGCAGAATTACACTGGTTTGTAAGCAGAGAGGGCGAGTTTGGAACACTAATAGGTACCGCACCGTTGTTCAGCCCCCGTTGAGTGGTGCTATTCGTTTTTTGCGTATGGAGGGCTGGAACTCGCCCAGTTTGTGGTCAGAACGTTATTCCAATTCCGGGGCGGCGTGAACCTGGACCGGTCAATCCTGGCAAACTGGTGCGGCACAGCGGCATACCATCTGGCCCCGGTCGTTGATCGCATGATGCTCAAATAGAGGTGGTTTGGTTTGTTTGCAGAGGTTCCAAGTGTTCTAAATGGTTTTCCGCCCTGGTTACGCCGCCACCGCCTCCGGCATAGGCGGTTTGAAGTAGGCCTGATCGGGGGTTCTGCCGTCAAGCCATTAATGCGGACGATGGGTATTGTGGAAGGTCATGTCTACGTCGGGTCGAACCATCATGCTTACTTAAGTCCATCGTATCCGGCACGTTTCAGATCAAATGTACGCAGACAGGCCACGTCTGCGACCTTTTTGAGGCCGGCGCTTGCGTCGTCTCTCTCCGTTAGGCGGTCGAATTCCACATAAAACGTTGTACCGACGCCCAGTTCGCTGACGTAATCGATGAGTCCGTTGTGGCGCTCGACGATTTGCTTGGTGATATTGAGACCAAGTCCGGTGCCGCCGACCTTGCGAACATCAGAGGAATCCACTTGGCTGAACTTACCAAACACGCGGTCCTTGGCGTCTTTCGGAATGCCCATCCCTTCGTCATGGACACAAATACGAATGCGGGCGTCAAGTGTTTCCACGCTCACCTTTACCGTGCCGCCCTCATCAGAAAACTTAAGAGCGTTTGATAGCAGGTTGTTCATCACTTGGATCAGGCGGTTGTGGTCTCCCATGAACAGGCACTCCTCGGCGCAGGGGACGGTGATGACTTGGATGCCGAGCTTGCTCGCATAGCCTGTGGTGGATTCTACGGCCTCGTTAACCAAGTCGTTTGCGTCGAGGGGTTTGAAATGGAACGCTATCTCACCAGCTTCGATCTTCTGTAGGTCCAGTAGGTCGTCGATCAAGTTGGCGAGCCGATGCCCGTTCTTGCCCGCGATGCCAATCACGTTCTTGAGATTCTCGGGCACCTCGCCGAGTATGCCGCTGTTGACGAGATCGAGTGATCCCATGATCGAGGTTAGTGGCGTGCGCAACTCGTGGCTGACCGTGGACAGAAACTGTGACTTAACCTCCAAGGCGGCCTTGGTGCGCTCGTGTTCCTCATTGAGCAGTTTCATTTGGGAAAGCCGCTCCTGATAATTGAGATAGAATTTCACTGATATGTCGGCAATAAAGTAGAGCATGAAAATGATCGTGAAGAACTCCAACCAGATTAGAGAGTTGAGCGATGGAAAAAAGCGAACCACATCTAGAAACGCTATGAACAGAAATGCGAAACCGTAGATCGAGAGACGCAAGAGTAAGATGACGATCATCTGACTATTGTACATTGCAGCGAAAATCGACGCACAAAGGAGCAAGAAGCTCGGCGTCATATTCCCGCTCGATGTTTGCTGGACTGAGCTACCGACGATAAAAGCGCTGATCGTGATCGCACTCAAGCATGTATTGATAATGATGCGCTTGAGGATTTTCCCGCCTATTACAGGATCTTTACCATCCCAACCAAGGTACTTGCGCGCAAGAGCCATATCAAGCAGTTCGATAAGAGCTACGGCGCTGTAGAAACCGAAGATCATAATCGTATCAATGTAGAAAGAAGCCAATACAGCAGCAACAAAATAACTCAACTGCCGCTTCCAGACCAGCTCGTTGGCAAGGCGCAGGTAGTCGATTATTCTTTGTTCACGCCCGCTTGAGCTAAACAAATCGCCCCGGGTCGCCCAAAAAGTGCTAAAGTCCTTCATGCCTACCTCTGACATAGGTCCGAGATTAAAAACTACAGCGGAAATATGTTGAAAATCCGCCATTTGACTGGCGGGACGTGACTTTTATTTGAGCAATCTGGGGCAAAGCGCTAGGATACAGGTTTCGCGCTGTGCGCCATACAGCAGTCTTTGTAGGGTGCTAACCGCGGGTTTGGGCCTGGCGAAATTGCTGCACGCCGTATTGCGGTCAGGCCGCTTCGGAACTGCCCTTTTTGGACGCGAGATAAACCGCCGAAAGAGCGGGGAACGCAATGTTAGCATTCGGGAATTCTTCCACGGGGCCAAAAACAGGTGTGCGTGCCAGAACCGCGTCGCGCTGTTCCCAAACTTTTGCGGTCAAAAGTTGGATGGGCTTTGTCAATCCCGGGTAACTGCGCGGTTCCATCGCCGGTTCATAACCGAAGTAGCGGCGGTAAAATGCGGCATGCTCGGCCCGCACCGGCGCAAGGCCTAGATCGATATCGTAAAAGATTATAGCCAAGCATGGGATACGTAGTGCTAAAAAATGCAGTGGCACGCGCTGTTTGCGAGCCACAGGATCGATCACAAAGCGGGTCGAATCGAGAGCCGTTCTTCCACGTTTGATTTCTTCCAGAATCTCGGGAAACACCTCCAGCGTCGGTGACGTGAGCGAGAGCCTAGATACCAGGTGCAGGCGCACCGCCGCCATAATCTCGCCATGCATTTCAACTGCGACGTGGACGCAGTTCGCGGCCTCGTCGAATGAGTCAGACATGATCCCACGCTCGTTTTCTGCAATTGAGCGTTCGGCGCGATAGCATTTGTAGCGCAGCCGATATACCTGCTCGAGGTCTTTGTCGTCGGTCAGAACCCTATAGCGGCAATGCTTCAGCGCCTCGATAACTTGCTTGTTCATGGTCAGTTTGTCCGCCCCCTGCATGACTACGGCTTCGCACGACATACGAGGAGGTCGCTGTAGCCACGATAAACTGATTGCTGCCTCAGGATTTCGAAACCCGCGGCGGTGGCTGCTGACGCCAGCTCTGCCCCAGTGTGCGTCCAGTAGACGCCCTTCTTCTGTGCCCTGAGGATGGTTTTGTTCTGCTTTGCAATTTCTCGACCCTGCCAGACCATCCGGAGCGCGCCGATCAGCCCGAGTTCTTTTCTTAGAATTGAGAACAGGTAGCTGCGCCAGTCGGCGACATCCATATAACGACCGAGGTCGACGAGGTAGAGAAAGCCGCCGACACGGAGCAACCTACGCAGCTCGCCTAGCCGTTGCTCCGGCGCGGGCATTGCGTAAAGCGCGTGGACGCAGATGACAAGATCGGCTGTGCCCGGGGAATCGATGTCTTCAATCGCGAGGGTGTTGTAGTTGACATTTGCATGGCCGGCGAGTTTGGCTCGCGCAAACCCGATCATGCCTGCGTCGGGTTCAACTAAGCGGATCTCACTGCCGGGGCAGGAGCGCGCCGCGATTTTAGTGTAGTTCCCGGTGCCGCCACCAATGTCATAAATCAACCGCGGTGTCTTTATGGTATCAAGGAATGTCTCGAAATCATGCAACAGCGCTTGATACTCTGGGTTATACTCGGAAAGCAAATCGTATGTCGTCGCGTAGCGGCTCCAATCTACACGCACCGATAGATCATCCGGCTCAGAGCTAAAGATACCCACAGGGCAGCGCTCCTCAACACTAGCGTGTGATGGCATGGGAGAAATACTCCACCGTTCATTTGGGGATGGGTTGCTGCACGACTTCTTTAGTAACAACATGTTACGCGGTGAAGCTAACATTGCAAGAGTTTTTATCCACAGTGCTGCCAGTTGCGGCCTAATGTTTCTGATTCTGCAACTAGCGATCAGTTTCAATGCCCATGTGCGGAACCGGGCTTAGCGATCTTTGATTACAACGCTTACTACAGTTGAGCTCGGAGCCGCTACAATATGTGCCACCCAATCAATGAACAACCTCCAATTGTGGTGCGAGGCGGCTGGCTTCTAGAGCCTACTGACATCGATAAAAACTACACGGGTTCAGCCGCGTGAGACTGATCAACCTACTCCAAGGAGTCCTTAGCGCCCCACAAAAAATGTGACCCAAATAAGGCAAAAATGAGAGACTCCATGTTAGAAATTCACTGATCCGACAAAATGCGACCCCAATTTTAGGCGACAAAGGAGCGAATCGGTCGCATGAATTGAACCTGGAGATGTGATGAAGGTACTAGCGTTTGAGGACGACGGGGCAACGCTCGATCTGGTTGCGCATTTCCTTGGTATCGCAACGCACCACAACGTGAACGCAGCCCCTGCGGCCACGGCAGCGTTTAAGGCCAACTCCGAGACCGAGAAGAAAGTGGGCAAAACTTTGGGGTCTTTTGGCTGCACTTTGGTACGTGCCGTTTGGCCGACAGTCGAGAACGGCGGCATGGATAACGGCTAGGCGGTTGGCTCCCTTGGGTGACGATGTCATTCGGCGGCGTTTTCCGATGCAGGTGGTTGCGGTGTAATCCACACTGCCCTCTGCCCGAGGCTCACAGACCGGAAGACCCCTTGGATGTCGTTGGCCTTGGTTGGTCAGATTGTCTATGTAGTTCGCAAAGTGTGAAGAATGGCCCCGGCAATGGGCCTGACCCAGCCCGGCAGCTTCAGCCATCAGGCGTGCTCGACATGCTGAATGCGCATTGCAATGTTCTCTCAGCCGAGAATGTGGCGAACCTTTCCACCGACGGCGGCTGTCACTGTACCCTAATTAATCAGAATCGGGCCTGAATTTGTCCCATAAAATCAATGGCGGTTTGTACCCTTAATTTTCATATTGTACCGTTAATTACCATACTGTATCCTTAATTGCCGTACGGTCGGAACTGTGGATAAGTGTCGGCCTGTTGGGGTGGGGGATTTACGTGGCCAGCGAGCGTATTGCGAAACATCGTGCAGCGGTTCTTCGGCCGATCCTGGAGCTTGAGAAGAGGGGCGAGCCGATCAGCGCTGCTATCGGGGACGCCGCTTGGGAACTCGGCTTGGCGAAAAGCCACACATGGTCGCTCTACCGGCGTCTGAGAGAGAACGATGCACGTGCCACGGCGTTGGAGTTGGACCGTCGCGGGCCGAAACCGGGGTCGAAACGGATCGCACAAGACGTCGAAATCATCATCGATGAGAGTCTGGAGCGCTACTATCTGGTTCGTGAGCGCTCGAGCTTTCTTCGCATCTGGCGCGAGATCCGTGCCGAGTGCGAAGCGAAGGGGTTTCAGCCCCCGACCCGGAAAACGGTCAAAGCCCGTCTCGACGCGATGGATCAGCGAGAGGTCTTCCGGAAACGGCGCGGGGCAGAGGAGGCTGACAAGGTTTTTGCCGCGCGTCCTGGCCGCCTTGAAGTTTCGGCCCCGCTGGAAGTCGTTCAGATCGATCATACAACTTCGGACATCACGTTGGTCGATCACGTCAATCGACGGCCGCTTGCGCGCCCCTATCTGACGGTGGCCATCGATGTCGCGAGCCGGATCGTTCTTGGGGTCTATGTCACTTTCGATGAGCCATCTGTCTTGTCGATCGCCCTATGTCTCGATCACTGCGTGCGCCGGAAATCGGTGCACGTCCCTGGAACTATGGAAGAGTTGGTTTGGCCGACGGCGGGCATTCCGAAGGCGATCCACGTCGACAATGCGCAGGAGTTCCACAGCGATGCCTTCAAAGTGGCCTGCGAAGATTGGGGCATTTCTGTCGAGTATCGTCCGCTTGGCGGCAAACACTATGGCGGCCATGTAGAACGGCTGATCGGAACGACCATGGGTGCCGTTCATGTACTGCCCGGGACGACGCATTCCTCAATCGTCGAGAAGGGCGACTATGACAGCGAGAAGCATGCGGCCCTGACACTGACCGAGTTCGAGGACTGGCTTCATCTCGAAATCTGCCGCTACCACAATACGGTTCACGAAGCCCTCGGCCGAACGCCGTTGGCTGCCTGGGCTGACCTCGGCGGGGATACTGCGGGGCGGCAGGTCGTTGACGTCGAAGCCTTTCGGACGAGCTTCTTGCCCTTCGAGTGGCGCCAGCTCGGGCGTACCGGGATCACGCTCTTCGGGGTCCATTACTGGAGTGATGTCTTCGCGTCGTTGGTCGGACGCGGGCAGGGCAAGGTGCAGGTGAAATACGATCCGCGAGACTTGTCGCAGGTCTGGGTCATCACCGGTGATGGCCGTGTGACCCCGGCGCGCTACCGGGATCTCTGCCACCCGCGGATCTCGCTTTGGGAAAGTCGGCGGGCGCGGAAAGATTGGCAGGAAAAACACGGTGGCCGGATCAACGAGCGGGTCCTATTCCAATTGATTGACGCG
>CERH01015512.1_pt1 | contig 15779 bp, 35 predicted proteins | sample 530991 | NCBI WGS metagenome assembly CERH01 (sample SAMEA2621191, study PRJEB7988) | marine metagenome | biome: marine biome (ENVO:00000447); feature: mesopelagic zone (ENVO:00000213); material: "saline water (ENVO:00002010), including plankton (ENVO:xxxxxxxx)" | depth 800 m | reverse complement strand
TGGTTTATTCTTAAACCTTTTGCTTTGCTACTCTGTATCGTTTCAGTTATCATTGTTAACGTAATTTAAGGAGGATAAATAAAATCCTGAGCAAGATTTAAAACTGCTCTCTGTACATGGAATTAACCATGCTGAAGAGCATCCGAGAGGATATGCGAAACAGAAAACAAAACGGAGATATTTATTATGAAAATAAAAATATATGTAGCTTCTTTAGAAGCATATAATCAAGGTAGAATGATTGGCGGTTGGCTAACACCTAGCGATTATGAAGACTTTGATAAGTTTAGATGGGCGATTCAAGATGTAACGGAACACGCTGATGAAGTTGCGGTGCATGACTTTGAAGGAATAAGGTTAGATACAGAGTATCCAGACTTTGAAAAGCTTTTTAATTTTGTTCAAGCTATGGAAGATAGTCATTTAGATAATGAAGCCATCATAGCTTATGCGGAAAACTGCTATAGAGATTATGAAGATTATATGGTAGATGAAGCCGAGGATAATTACTTAGGTATTTATGATAGCTTTCAAGAATATTCTGATGATTATGCAGATGAAGTATTGATAGGTAATTCTTTGGATAAAGATTTTCTAGCTAATTATTTTGATTATGAAAAGTTTGCCAACGATTTACAACATGAATACATGGCTCTAGATTTACCAAATTATCAAGTGGCAATATTTAAAAATTAAAAAGGAGGTATTAATAATGGCTAAATATAAAAACTTTGAAATAAGGAAAGGTAACCTTTTAGAATTTACTTATCATAATTCTGAAAATGATTTAACAGATTCTAGTTATGATAAAGATATTTGGGTTATTGAATCTGAAGATGAGGACTTAATTGATTCTGGTATGGATGTTTGGCACTATAGTTTTAAAGAGGCTAAAGAACATATTGATGATTTTATGGAGCATTTAGACGATTAAAAGTAATAAGCTTATAATCAAAAGTTATAGGGTATTGAACTTCCTGAGCAAGAGTTTAAACTGCTCATATTGAGTTTCTTAATATATAAAATATGGAGGTATGAATGAAACTATTAGAAAACAAATCTTTGACTAGAGAACAATGGTTATCTCTAGCAAAAAATGAACTAACTTCAAAAGTGTTTAAACTCTCTGAAGTTACTTCTAAAGTGGGAAAAGAAATAGATGTTCCATCAGATATAAAAATATCTTGTGGGTTTCCACCTAGCGGAGGCAAGAGAACAAAGAATAAAACTTTGGGAGTGTGCTTCAATAGGGAATCAAGCAAGAGCAATATTAATGAGATATTTGTCTCGCCTGTTGTTGAAGATTCTATGAGGGTTCTTGATATATTAGCTCATGAAATGATTCATGCGATTGACGACTGCAAGAGTGGACACAAAGGAACTTTCAGAAAGATTGCTAAGGCGATTGGGCTTGAAGGTAAAATGACTGCAACTACTGCGGGGGATTGGTTAAAAGGTATTCTTGAAGGTATCATTAAGAGTATTGGTAAATATCCTCATGCAGAGGTAAGCACAGGAGGTATCAAGAAACAGACTACGAGAATGATAAAAGTAGCTTGTACTGAATGTGAGTTTAGTTACAGAACATCAAGAAAGAACATAGACTTGATGACTAACTATGTTTGCAACTCTTGCGGTATGGAATCGCTAGAGCCAGAAGTTAAGGAGGAAGAATGAGTAAATTAATTAGTATTAGAGCATATGAATATCAAGAGCTAGATGATTATGCAAAAAGCAGATTCATAGATTATATGTATGATTCGCCTTTTGATTACGAAGATGAAGATGAAGAAGGCAATACAATCATAAAATATAGTTACTTTGCAGATATGGATTTAGAAGAACAAATAGAATTTTGTGAAATAAATGAATATCTTTTTGATAAATATGGCGAACTAATTGGACACTTGGAGGAAGAATGATTATCGACAACGAAATAAAAATAGTTAAGAAAAATTATTATGGTTCTGATTTTTATTATCCCCATAATACCTTAGCTGATTTTATCAGAGAGGTTGGCGGTGGGAAAACTATCTCACTTAAAACTTTACAAAGGGCAAAGGAGCTAGGTTATAAAGTAACTTTGATAGCTGAAGAGCTTGAGTAAAGAGGGCTAAGGTTTAGCTCCCTTACCTAATTAAATAGGGAGCGTTTAAACGGAGTAATAATGGTTAAAGGAATAGTAATGACTAAAGAGGAAGCTACTAAAGCAAAGGAAATAATTGATAAAATGTTTTCTAAGATGATAGTAGAAGAACTTAAATGTCAGGTAAAAGCATATGAGGACACAGGCACAGTCTATCAAGGAGTATCTTTTTTGATGGATAAACTAGGTAGCATCACGAAACAATGGGATGATATGAATAGGGCTTGTCAACAATTCATAGATGCTGAGGAGGTATGGTAAATGAGTGTTAGAAATGTAGATAAATTAGGAAATAAACTTAGAGACAACTTAACAAAGGAGGAATATAAAGCTCAAGTTGAGGAACTATGGGAAAGTAAGATTGAGTTTTTACCAACTCTAAATATGTTTGATGGTCTCATAGATGAGGCAGAGTTTATAGTGTCATTAACTGATGATGAATTATTAGATTGGTTCTATTCAAAAGTTGATGTATGCTCTAGATTTAAAACGGTATCGCCACATTTATCAAATTTAGTTATGGAAATGTGTCGAAGAAATTTAATAAAAGAAGAAAATTATTACGAGGAGGAAGCATGAGTAAATTATTAGAAGCAGTTAAAGAGGCAAGTATATCTGTTGCTTGTTTGCTTGAGGAAGTAGCAGTTATGCACAGTAGAGATATAGAACTAGATGAACTGCAAAAAGACATTGAGCATTTACAAGACCAAATAACAATAATAGAAAATAACTTAAAGGAGGAAGCATGATTAAAGTATATTTTGAAAGTAAATTTCATGCTGAGTTAGTAGCTATTTTTGATACAGAAGAACTATATGATTTGTGTTTTCCTTCTTTAGAAAAAGAAGCTAAGAAGCATAGAATGATAGTTACTGAAAGTATTGAAGATGAAAACATAGAGGAGGTAGCATGACGAATGGAGTTTTATTATTGTTCTGCATAGTTGTTTTTAGCTTTGCAATATTGACATTGTTTTTTATACAACCACAAGAAACAAAAAAGTTTGACAAGCAGGGAGTGGTAAAATACAATGATAACGATTACTAAGGAGGTGTTATGATTAAGCATTTACTAGAAGAAATTCTGGAAGAAACTAAAAACAAAGGGTATCATTATTTTATTGAATGTGAAGGTTATGTTTTACAGGACATAACTAATGACCCAGAACTATGTCATGCTACAAGGGATGATGAGTACGGAGGAGTTAATGCTACGGATTCATCTGATATATTTATTTTAAAGTATGATAAAGATTTGCCTAAAGATGAATGGAACTCTTATCGAAATGAAGATGGAGAGTGGGTCACTCAAAAAGGATACAAGAATGTATCTTTTATAAGATGGACTAATTGGAATGATGGCATTGAAAGGGTTTGGGATTATGGTCTTTCTTTAGAAAAGATTGTAGATATTAAAAATATTATGGAAGATTGGGAGGAGCGTTTAAACAGCTTATGAAAAAATTAGTAGAAAGAAATATGTATAATTTAAATGGTAAGAAGTTAGAGAATGATTTTATTATGGTTGATGATGATGCTACTTACTACAAGAGTGAAGATAAAATAATTGTAAAGATTACAGAGGATGAAGTCTTTATTGATGACAAGTACGGATGGATTAATGAGCATGTTGTCAAATGTAGGGATTTATTTTTAGGAGAAAAGAAATCTGATGTAGTTGGTAAAATTGAAAGAGGAGAATATAAATTAGTAAACTTAAATGAATAAGCATATAACTTATAGTTATATAGTATTGACTTTTGTTTCTGAGATGAGACAATTTTATTATTAAATAGTGTAGGGTATTCTGATAAGGGATTACTACAGGAAGGAATTTAAATGTGTTCCTGTTGAGTGGGTTTACAAGCACTCTATAAACACCGCCCTACACTTATTATTATCATGGAGAACATATGACAAAAGATTATAAACCTAGAGTGACGGTAGGTAGTATTCCTATTGATGATGAACCTATTTACAAGGGTTTGTTTTGGGATGCTGAAACTAAAAAGTTTTATAGATGGGAAGATTTACCAAAGGAGATAAAAGATGTTGATTAGTTTCTATAATGCTTACGAGTTACGGAATGTACCTGCTGGACAGAGAATGTTTAAGGTTGGCACAGTTGGTTATAAGTGGGTAAAGATTAAAGAGGCTCATGCTCCACATTGGAAAAGAATACCTTTGAAGAAGTGGCAAGAGATACAACAATGTAAAACTTTTAAAATAATTAGAGAGGAATAAAATGGGTAAAAAATATATACCTAAATTATGGGATGTACAGTTTTGTAAAGAAGATAAAGAGGGTAATCCACTTCGAAGCGAAGATGGAAGTATTAAATTATTTACAGTAGGCAGAAAAGTAGATGTATCTTATATGTCAGAATATATTGAAAATGAAGACTTGGAGGAAATATAAAATGTCTTACAGTAAAGTAAAAACAGTACGTGCAAAATATAATACCTATTTACATTGGGATATAGAAAATATTGCAGAGAGTTATAAGTTTAATGTAGATGATATTAAACAAATTCAAGTGGGTAAGTGGACTGACTTAATAATAACTTTAAAAGATGATACAGTCATAGTTGACAACTCAAAGACAGATGGAATATCCTTATGGGATACAGATTGGAAATGGTCAGACAAAGTAACTTATGAAGATGAATGCTTTGAAGAATTTGATTATGATGATTTAGAATATGACAGAGAATGTTTAGAAGAACAACAACTTATGGAGGAAGAAAATGCAGACTTGGCAAGATAAGATACATGAGAACTTATCAGTAGCAAATGAGATAGCATCAAAGTTATCAGACAAGACTACGGATAGGTTGGTCGAAGATGTACATAACGAGTTAATGAGTGGGGACTATGATGAGGATAGAGGATTTAAAGATAATGAAATCATAGACTGTACTTATGAAAAGATAGCAGAGATAATATCAATGCATTATGATGGAGAAGTAAAATGAAAAAAGATGTAACAATTAAAAAATTAAAAACAAAAGTATCAATAGAGTTTTCTAACGAACAGTATCAAGCTCTAGTTGATTCAGTAAACAATCTTGATACAGCTTTAGATACTTTGTTTGAGTGTCAAGATATGTTTTTAAGTGACGCTAGAAATTTACAGAATATAAAATGGCAGTTAGTAAATGTACTTGGACTAGAATATAATAAAGATAATTATAAATATAGTTAGAGCGTTTAAACAGTTTCATAATTTTCTCCGTTTTGAGTTATGACATCCTAAGCATGATGTTAAACTGCTTAAATATTTTTCATTTAAATCTCCATATTAAATGATATCCTGAGCATGATATAAAACTGCTCATTTTTTTCGGGCTTTACAATGTCAAAAATTTATGATAAAATCTTTTTATAAAATTTTGATTAATAATAATTATTTAATATTTTATTTTATTTATGGATATAAGAAATTTAAAAATTAAGAAATCTAAAAAGTACAAAGCTATAACTTTCTTTATAGGTAGAAAGTATGTAGAGTATTGTGATGAGTGTTTAAGGTGGAAGGATGAGCAGAAGCCTTACAAAGAATGGTACGAAGATAACTTTACAAGTCTTGTTAAAGAGTATGTACAGTATCGTAGAGACCATAGAACGAGGGATTAAATATGGCAGTTAGAAAGGAAGTAAAACTAATTAATCATGTTAAGAAAAGCACATCTCAGGGCAGAGGTGGCAGAGGTAGACGAGTTAAGATATCTACTAAGCACATGAATAAAAACAAAAGGAAAAGTTACAAAGCATATCGAGGGCAAGGCAGATGAATATATTTTATTTATATGATAGCCCTATACAATCGGCAGAAGCACAGCCAGATAAGATGCTAGTGAAGATGCCCCTAGAAACTGCACAGATGCTCTGTACTGCACACAGAGAGTTAGATGGGGATGAGTATGCAGATGCTCACGGACTTTACAAGAGGGCATATTGGAATCATCCTTGCACAGTTTGGGCTAGAGAGTCTAGCGGTAATTACTCATGGCTGTATGCACACTTTTTAGCATTAGGCATGGAGTATACTTTTAGATATGGTAAAGAACACGCTAGTATTTCTAAGTTAGCTAAGCCATTAATGAAGTTTCCAAAGAATATAAAACTTGGCAAAATGACACCACTTGCTCAGGCTATGCCAGATAAATACAAACACAAAGACCCTATCGTTGCTTATCGCAGATATGTTGTTAACGAGAAGCATTACGCTAAATGGGAGAAAGGTAGACCAATGCCTAATTGGTGGCATAAGGAGGCAGTATGACAGGAATAGAAATAGCAATAGTTTCTGATGAGAATACTAAGATGCATTATGTGTATGGTACTTATGAAGAAGTTGAAGAATATGCAGAGCGTTTAAACGGTTGGGTATTAAGATACTTTGACCATGTAAATCCATCAACCGTTCAATCTAAATTTACTTATGTTGGAAAAGGTAATGACCCATATCAACCTAGTAGAACTTTTAATTATCTTTTGAACAAGGTAGTTGACATTGAGAAATGGTAGGAGTATAGTATGCAAATGATTAATAGCTCTGAAACAAGATTGGTAGACGAAAAACAATATCAAAAGTTTACCAACTTTGTGAATGATAACTATAAGGAACTTTATGAGAATAAAGTTTGTTATGAAATTAATAGAACAGGAGATAACTTTTTTATAACTCTGTTTGAAAATGACATAGCAAATTTAAGTGACATCTTTGATGTTTCCCCAATGGCATGATACGTAGCCCTCATATTTACACTTCCTTTATCGTATCATTTAATACTCAGGTATTGAACGAGTTTAGGGTCTTGTGCCTAAAAACCCTATATGCTATAATAGATTTATTTTAAGGAGTATAATATTATGTATGAATATGTAAAAGGAAAAGCTATGTGGGCTAACATAACCACACCTAATACTAGGTTTAAACCACATAAGTATGGACTTACTGTTTTAACTGATGATGAGACTGCCACTAAATTAGAAGGCATTGGCTTATCTCAAGTTAGGACTAGAGCAGGAGAATCTAAGTACGAAGAACCTGCATTTACTTTTAGCAGAAGAGCAGAAAGAAATGATGGTACTTTGAATGAAGCTCCTAAACTTTTAGATTCTGATGGTAATAGTTTAGATTCATTAGTAGGTAATGGTTCTGAAGTTACTGTCAAGATAAAACCATATAAAAATGATTACGGAAGTTTTGCTGAATTAGTAGCAGTTAAGGTTGAAAATCTGGTAGAATATTCTGAATCTGATTCTGAAAATGAGGAGTTTTAATTATGATTATTACAGTAAAGAAAGAAGATGGAGAAGTAGTCTACGATATAAATAAGATTACAGACGAGGCAAAGCAAGGAGAGGCTAGAGTTATAATTTCTAAGGTAGGTAATTTAGACACTGTAACTGAAGCACTAAGTTTTGCCTCGGCTACTCACAGAGCTAACTTAGAGAAATTGTTAGAGGACAGCCCTGAAGCTAAAGTAGAAGAGGTTGTTGAGGCTGAGGAAGTAGAAGAGTCTAAAACAAAGACCGTCAAAAAATAACATAACAGGAGGGCTTATGGATAGCAGTTGGGACAAAGTTCACCAACCGTGTCCCCTATGTGGTAGCAGTGATGCAGTAGGGGTTAACAAAGATGGCTCGGCAAAATGTTTCAGTTGTGGAGAATTTATGCCGAAGTACGACAAACAAAATAATGAAGGAAGTAATATGCAAAAACAAAATACCAATACGTTTAAACAGACTGAATCTTTAGATGACGGTTTGTTTTCAGCGTTGTCTGACAGACACATTTCAAAAGCAACAGCAGAAAAGTATGGAGTAAAAGTTGTCCATGATTTACAGGGCAAAGTAATTAAACATTTATATCCGTACTATAATGGTCATGAGCTTTCAGCTACAAAGACTAGAGTTGTAAAAGATAAAAACTTTTTCTTATCAGGTAGCTACAATGAAACAGGCTTGTTTGGTCAACAACTATTTAATAGTGGTAAGTATGTAACGATTACCGAAGGCGAATGTGATGCTATGTCAGCCTATGAATTGTTAGGTAGTAAATGGGCAGTTGTTTCTATCAAGCGTGGAGCAGCAGGTGCAGTCAAAGATATAAAAGAAAGTCTTGAATACTTTGACAACTTTGAAAATGTGGTCATTGCTTTTGATAATGACAAGGCAGGAAAAGAGGCTGCAACAAAAGTTGCTAGACTGTTTAAACCGGGCAAGGCTATGATTCTTACTTTGCCTAATGGTTGGAAAGACCCTAATGATATGCTTAGAAACAATAAGCATAAAGAATTTGTTGAGGCTTTCTGGACTGCTAAAGTTTACACTCCATCAGGAGTTATAAATGTATCTGAGCAAAGAGAAAAGTTTCATGACAGAGAAAAGAAAGATAGTATTCCTTATCCTTGGGAGGGTTTAAACAAGAAGCTTTATGGTTTGCGACAAGGAGAGTTAGTTACTTTAACAGGTGGTACAGGGCTAGGTAAGTCTTCGGTTACTAGAGAACTTGAACATCACTTGATTAAAAATACAACAGATAATGTTGGAGTGATAGCTCTTGAGGAGGATTGGAGAAGAACTATAGATGGCATACTTTCTATTGAGGCTAATGCTAGATTGTATATCGACCAAGAGAGAGAAAAGTTTAGTAGAGAAGAATTAGATAAGATGTTTAATATTCTTTATGATGGCGAAAATAAAAATAGAGTATGGATTCATTCTCACTTTGGTACTAATGACATTGATGATATCTTTAGTAAATTAAGATTTATGATTGTCGGATGTGACTGCAAATGGATAGTGGTAGACCACTTACATATGTTAGTTAGTGCGGTATCTGAAGGAGATGAAAGAAGAGCTATTGATAATATCATGACTAGGCTTAGAAGTATTGTAGAGGAGACAGGAGCAGGTATTATTTTAGTATCTCATCTAAGAAGAGTTGATGGTAATAAAGGTCATGAAAATGGTATAGAGGTAAGTCTATCTCATTTACGTGGCTCAAACAGTATAGCTCAACTATCAGATTGTGTGATAGCTCTAGAAAGAAATCAACAGTCTGATGACTTTGATGAGTCAAGAACAACGAGAGTACGTATCTTAAAATCAAGATATACAGGAGACGTTGGTATGGCTTCTCACTTGCTTTACGATACTGAAACAGGTAGACTTAGTGAGCTGTCTGATTCAGACATTGAAGTTGACTATGATGACAAAGCGTTTTAATTATGGATTTAGTTTTTGACATAGAAACAGATGATTTAAAAGCAACTAAGATTTGGTGTATTGTTGCCCAAGATTTAGAGACAAACGAAATATTTAAGTTCCCACCTAAAAAATTACAGGATGGTTATGACTTACTTATGTCGGCTGACACTTTGATTGGGCACAATATAATTGGTTTTGATATACCAATGGTAGAAAAATTTGCAGGTATAAAACTATCTGACAAGAAAATTTTAGATACTTTGGTTATGTCAAGACTGTTTAATCCTACTAGAGAAGGAGGACATAGCTTAGAGACTTGGGGTTTTAAGTTAGGATTCAACAAGATAGAGTTTGAAGATTATCTTAATTACTCATCTGAAATGTTGAACTATTGTGTCAGAGATGTACAGCTAAATACTTTAGTGTTTAAAGAGTTGCAAAAAGAATCAAAAGGATTCTCTAAACAATCTTTACAGTTAGAAACAGCAATAGCTGACATAATGAAAAAACAAGAGATTGCAGGATTTAAGTTTGATGAAAGAAAAGCAGAGCTACTTTTAGCAGAGCTTAGAGAAAAGAAACAAGAGATAGAAGATGAAGTTCATACAACTTTTAAACCAAAGTGGATTGATGATAAATTAGTTACACCATACATTAAAAAAGATGGGACTTTATCAAAAAGAGGTTTATCGGATGAAGAATATGAAAGGTGTTTAAACACTTCTAACTTTGAACCTTTTATGAGAAAGACTTTACAAGAGTTTAATCTTGGTAGTAGAAAACAAATAGGAGAATACTTAGTTGACTTTGGTTGGAAGCCAGAAAGATTTACTCCAACAGGTCAACCTATAGTTGATGAGAAAACTTTATCTGAGATAACTCATATCCATGAAGCAAAATTAATAGCTGACTTTTTACTATTACAAAAAAGAATAGCTCAGATTGAATCGTGGTGTGAGGCAGTACAAGAAGATGGAAGAGTACATGGTTTTGTTATACCTAATGGAGCTATAACAGGAAGAATGACTCATAGGAATCCTAATATGGCTCAAGTGCCTAGCGTAAACTCTGAGTATGGAAAAGAGTGTCGGGCTTGTTGGGTTGCAGAAGAGGGATATAATTTAGTAGGTATTGATGCTAGTGGCTTAGAGATAAGGATGTTAGCTCATTACATGAATGACGAGGAGTTTCGAGATGAAATTATCAATGGAGACATACACACAGCTAATCAAAAATCTGCAGGACTTGAATCTAGAAATCAGGCAAAGACATTCATCTATGCACTCATGTACGGAGCAGGAGATGAAAAGCTTGGAAAAGTGGTTGGAGGAAATACAAGAGATGGTAAAAGAGCTAGACAACATTTCTTCGATAATAAGCCTACATTTAAATCTCTTGGAGACAGGGTTAGAAGAGCATCGTCTAAGGGTTACCTCAAAGGTTTAGATGGAAGGAAGTTATATATTAGAAATGCACACGCTGCCCTGAATACTTTACTTCAAGGAGCAGGTGCTATTGTAATGAAACAGGCTTTAGTTTTGTTAGACAGTAAGCTACGTTTAAACAGTATTGATTATAACTTTGTTGCTAATATCCATGATGAGTGGCAAGTAGAAGTTAAAGAATCACAAGCAGAGTATGTTGGACAATGTGCTGTGGATGCTATAATAGAAGCAGGACAATTATTAAATCTTCGCTGCCCTCTAGATGGGGAATACAAGATAGGAGGAGACTGGAGTGAAACCCACTAAGGAAAATAGAAAAAAGTTTGACATAGATTTAGAGTACGGAGAGATTCGTGAGGATAAAATTAAAGATATGCTTACCAACAAAAAAGTAGAAGTTAAGTCAGAGCGTGATATGTGGATGAAGACAGGTAACATCGCTATTGAGTATGAGTGTTGGAATAAACCATCAGGAATAAAAGCAACAGAGTCTGACTATTGGTTTCATAATCTTTGTATTGGCGATGAAGAATATTGTACGTTGGTGTTTAAAACAGATACGTTAAGAAAAATTGTAGATAAGCTTGATTACTTTAAAACAGTTTCAGGTGGAGATAACAATGCAAGTAAAATGTTTTTAGTTAATATACAAAAACTTTTTTCTAGTGATGTTATAAAATCATTTAAGGAGTTAGAGGATGACAAAAAAGAAAACACTTGATACATTAGTAGAAGATATCTACGGTAAACTTTCTGTATTAGGAGAAGGTAAACCTCTTGACCTAGATGAAAAAACTATTGATGATTTTGGAGAGTCAATGAAAACTATTCTTAGTGAATGGTCTAATCCAAAACCTAGAGATAATGGCACTCTTCGTATGTCTAATATTGGCAGACCAACTAGACAGTTATGGTACGATTTAAAATCAACAGGAGAAAGCACAGAGGTTATTCCTCCTTCTGTTTTTATAAAGTTTTTATATGGTCATCTTCTTGAAGAAGTTTTATTGTTTTTAATAAAACTATCTGGACATAAAGTTGACAATGAACAAAAAGAAGTAAGCGTTTCAGGAGTCAAAGGACACATGGACTGTACTATTGATGGAGAAGTGGTTGATATTAAAACTGCATCTGGATTCGCATTTAAAAAGTTTAAAGAAGGTACACTAGCTGAGCAAGATACATTCGGTTACTTACCTCAGTTGGCAGGTTATGAGGAAGCTGAAGGTACAAATGAAGGTGGATTCTTAGCTATGAATAAAGAGTCAGGTGAGATAGCTTTGTTTAGACCATCTGAGTTTGATAAACCTAATATTAAAACAAAAATAAAAAAGGTTAAAGATTCTTTAAAGTTAGAGACTCCTCCAGAACTTTGTTATAATCCAGTTCCAGAGGGCAGCTCAGGAAATATGAAACTTCCTAGAGAGTGTGTTTACTGCAGACACAAATTTGAGTGTCATAAAGATTCTAATGAAGGTAAAGGACTAAGAGTGTTTAAATATTCTAAGGGTCTTACGTATTTAACTAAGACTCCTAAGCCACCTAAAGTTTTAGAGGTAACGAATGAATGGAAAAAAAGCACGACAGCTTCGTAAGAAAGCTAAACATTTACTAATTAATTGGCTTAGAAGTATGACTCCAGAAGGAGAAGACTCTAAAAAAATTAATGAAAAAAATTTACATGAATTTTTACCTGAGCAAACGCATGTTTACTTAAATAATAAATTTATGTTGAGTGCTTACTCTTATAGATGGTTTTATAAAAAAATAAAACAAAACCCTGATGTTACTTTGGAAAACATAAATGATTAAATATAAATTTAATGAAGATAAAATATTAAAAGATATTAAAGACTATATTGATTTAACTTACAATCAACATTATGGCAATGGTAAGTATCAGGCAACAGATATGATTATTGATTCTGGTCATGGCGAGGGCTTTTGTATTGGTAACATTATGAAGTACGCTATGAGATACGGAAAGAAAGACGGTAAGAATATAAAAGATTTACAAAAAATTATTCACTACGCAATTATTAATATATATTTAGAACAGGAGGTAGATAATGAGCGTTAAAACAACAGGATTCCAAACAGTAGAAGTCGGAATGTACATAGACAAAAAGAAAGTAGTTAAGATAGAACATACAGACTATGGTAAATTTAAGTCTGGAGTTAAACCATATTTAAAATTAATAATGGAAGATGGCTCAGAAATATATAACTCTACAATGTTACATGGAGAATTAAAAGATGGTTGAAGATAAAGTAGGAACTAAACCTTATCTAGGGATAGTAATAGATTACGATAAAGAAAAGAAGCTAGATAAATTTAGTTTAGACACATTAAAGGATAGATACTTCTGGGATGAGGAGACTCATGCTCAAGAAGCTTTTGCTAGAGCTGCAGTTTTTGGAGCTACTTTTAAAGGCGAGACAGACTTTGAATTAGCACAAAGACTTTACAACTATAGCTCTGACCTTTGGTTTATGTTTAGCACTCCTATACTTAGCAATGGTGGTACAAGTCGTGGTCTTCCTATCAGTTGCTTTTTAAATTATGTTCCTGATAGTAGAGATGGTTTGTCATCCCACTATGATGAAAACATATGGTTGGCAAGTTCAGGCGGTGGTATCGGAGGATACTGGGGAGATATAAGAAGTAACGGTATCTCTACCTCTAACGGTAGTCGCTCTACAGGAAGCATACCTTTTATTCATGTTGTTGATTCTCAAATGTTAGCCTTTAATCAAGGTGTAACTAGACGTGGTAGTTATGCAGCTTACATGGATATCTCTCACCCTGAGATAGAAGAGTTTATCAATATGAGAAAAGAGTCTGGTGGAGATATAAACAGAAAGTGTTTAAACCTACACAACGGTATAAATATAACTAATGAATTTTTACAAGCTGTACAAGAAGATGCAGACTGGAGATTAGTAGACCCTAAAACAGGAGAGGCTGTTAAAATAGTTAAAGCCAGAGACTTGTGGTGGCAAATAATCTATGCACGTGCAGAAACAGGTGAGCCATATATGGTAAACATTGACACTTGTAATGAGGCTTTACCTAAAGAACAGAAAGATTTAGGATTAGAAATAAAACAAAGTAACTTGTGCTCTGAGATTACTCTTCCTACTAACGAAGAGAGAACTGCAGTATGTTGTTTATCTAGTGTTAATTTAGAACACTTTGACAAGTGGTCAAAAGATGAAATGTTTATTTCTGATTTAATCACTATGCTTGACAATATTTTACAACATTTTATTGACAATGCAGTTGACACATCTCAATTAGGAGAGTATAATGCTAATTATAAAAGGTTTAAAAACTATGTTAGGGAAGGCAAAGAGGGTTTTACAAAAGCAACTTATTCAGCCTATCGTGAAAGGTCTATTGGTCTTGGAGCGATGGGTTTCCATTCTTACCTACAGAACAAAGGAATACCTTTCGAGGGTTTATTCGCTACTAGCTTCAACTATAGAGCATTTAAACACATCAAGGATTATTCTATTAGAGCGTCTAAGAGACTTGCTGAGTTACGTGGCGAAGCTCCTGATGTCGCTAATTCTGGTATGCGGAATGCTCATCTTCTTGCTATTGCTCCTAATGCTAGTAGTAGTATCATATGTGGTGGAACGTCTCCGTCAATAGAACCTTTTAGAGCTAACACTTATACTCATAAAACTTTATCAGGTAGTTATCAAGTCAAGAATAAATACCTTGACAAGGTTCTTCGTTCAAAAGGTTTGAAAGGAGAAGAACTTGAAAAAGTTTGGAAAGATATCTCAGCTAACAATGGCTCTGTTCAACATCTAGAAATATTAGATGAAAAAGAAAAAGAGTTATTTAAAACTGCTAATGAGATAAATCAGATTTGGATTATAGAACATGCTTACAAAAGGCAAGAGTTTGTTTGTCAAAGTCAAAGTGTTAATCTTTTCTTTACGTTGCCAAAAGCTACTGAAGAACAAGATATTCATGATGATTATATGCAATACGTAAATGATGTACATTGGTATGGCATGAATAGATTAAAGTCTTTATATTATTTTAGGTCAGATGCAGCGAGAGCAGCAGAGAATGTAAACATTAAAGTGCCTAGAATAAAACTAGACGAAGTTGAATGTATTAGTTGCGAGGGATAATTATGAGTATATATTCTGGGACTAAGCTTTATGAAGCATTAAAAGTTAGATATGAAGCTGAAATAATGGAAGCTAAAGCTAATTTAGAAAACTATTTAGACAACAAAGTAGGTGTTGCAGAGCACCCAAACATTGTTGAGTCGGCAGATACTTTAGTAGAACAGTTAGCTAGTGCAGAAGATAAGCTTAGAACATTAAAACAAAATTATTAGGAGAAATATGAATCCGTTTAAATATATTTTATTATTTGTATTTTTATTTACAGCGTTTGGATTTTTTATTAGTAGTATCTACGGAAACTTAGAATACACTAATTATCCAGACAATCATTTATGTATACAAGAATGTTGGGAGGGCATAGGATGAGTTTATTAGGGACAAGAGATTATTACAAACCATTTGATAACCCTTGGATGTTTGATTATTATGTATTACAGAATCAGATGCATTGGATGCCGGAGTCTGTACCACTACATACAGATGTCAAAGATTGGCAAGAGTTATCAGATAATGAAAAGAATTTATTAACTCAGATATTCAGGTTGTTTACACAGTCTGACGTAGATGTAGGTTCTGGCTATGTAGATAGATACATGAGAATATTTAAGAAGCCAGAAGCAAGAATGATGATGGGTTCTTTTGCTAACATGGAATCTATTCATCAACATGCTTATAGTTTGTTGTTAGATACGGTAGGTATGCCTGAGCTAGAGTATAAAGCTTTTGCGGAATACGAAGAGATGGCAGATAAACATGACTACATTAGCAACATAAAAACAACTAGAAGAGATAAAGAAAGTATAGCTAAAACATTA
>CERH01010432.1_pt1 | contig 15815 bp, 14 predicted proteins | sample 530991 | NCBI WGS metagenome assembly CERH01 (sample SAMEA2621191, study PRJEB7988) | marine metagenome | biome: marine biome (ENVO:00000447); feature: mesopelagic zone (ENVO:00000213); material: "saline water (ENVO:00002010), including plankton (ENVO:xxxxxxxx)" | depth 800 m | reverse complement strand
GGCCCAAGCGGGGCAGGAGTATTTAGGGGAGGTAATGACCTCCATTGACGAGGCCGAAGATCCGATAGAAATGATTAACGCTATACGGGGCAACGAGCGTCCGATTGAAGAGCGTTACCGTGAGTTGGCGGCTATAGTGGGTCCCGAAGATGCGGCCGCGACTCCCGAAACAGTTTTGACTTTAGTTCAGCCTACGCTAATGATGACCGAGCAGGGCGCTTTGGACAGTGGTATAGGCCAAATGATCCAAGAGCTTACGCAAGGTGCAGAAATGATAGGCGAGGCCGGAGAGCCTACGGAAATGGGTATGGGTATGGGCAACCTGATGATGCAGGGCGCAGAACCACCACCTATGCTACCGCCTCCACAAAACTTTGCGATGGGTGGCGGCGTAATGTCTATTCCGCACTACGACAATGGCGGGCGGGTATATAGCCCACAACCCGCACAGTTGTTTAGTCCCAGCACGTGGTTCAATTTTTTGAAGGACACACCAACCGATACGCGGACTTATGCGGGGACAGCAATCCAAGATCAGATGGAGAGCTTTCAGAAACGTATGGATGATAGGCGTGGCACCGGTCTTTTTAGCAGGGCTGACCCCACGTCGGCAGAGAAGTATCTGGAGCGCGTAGGCCCAATAGAACCCTATAACGTAAACCCTTATAAAGGCATACCGGCACAAGAAGCAACGTTAGGCCCGTTTGTGCCAGAGGGCAGAGAGTTTTTGCCACTAGACTTGCGGAACATAAGAACTAACGTGCGCGGTTCTAAGGCCGCTCCTGATTTCAGAATATCAGACAAAGACATGCCGACCGTTACCGCAAACGCTTATAATATGCCGGAAAGAACGTTAGATATTTATAGCGGTTTAGGCTTTGACCCGGAAACAGACTACAGCAAAAGCGGCGCATTGCGATCCGCTTTAGAAGAACGCCGGGACCTGTATAGGGACGTTTTAGGATCGGGAGAAGATCAAGCAAAATACCAAAAAGCCCAAACCCTTTTTGATATTGCTGGGGCAGCCGCTAACTTTGCGGCAGGTCGTGGCGCACAGGGCGAGGATGTAAGGGGACTTTCCCCGGCCGCCCAAGCGGCAGCAGCATTTTCTGGGGTACCGGGTCGCGTCGGTGCAAGGCTGGCAGAAGAGCGAAAAGCACAACGCGCTATAGACCTAGCGGCGTTAGAGTCTGCCGAAAAAGAGGAAACCGCTAGAAAAGGAATGGTTGCGGGGGAACGCGGCACGGTCATGCAGGCTTTTAAAGAAAAAAACCTAGCTAGCTTTATGGCCGGTCTGCGGCGAGATGAGTTTAAGTCGGATCAAGCGTTTAAAGCGGCGGTAGCCAATGCGGATATGAGATTTAGAAGTCTTCTTTCGGATCAAAGATATAGGCAAGATCTAGAGGCACAGCTTACGCGGGGGGAAATTAATGACATTTTATCCTTTAACGCCTCTGCGCTAGCGGATACGAGAGCTAGCCGTGCGGCTATACGAAACGTCGGTATTACAAAGGATATCTTAGAGGATAGGTTTAAACTACAGGAGCTACAAAGAGTAGCAAACCAAGATTTCGAAGCGGGGCAAACCCAAGCCGCACAGAAAATGGTCGCGCATTTTAGAAATAAAGGTATTGAACTACAAATAGCAGGGAACGTGGCCGACTTAGACGCTCAGACGTGGCGGCAGGAACTGGCCGAAGACAGCCTCTTATACAGACAGCTTTCAGACACATACGATAGGGCATTTGATATAGAAAAACTTGCTTTTGCCGAGAAACTGGGCCGTGAAGAAAGGGATAGCTTGGAAAGGTTGGCGGAACTTGAAATGATAGAGACTATATCGCTAGGGCAGCTAAACGCCACACAAGAACTGCAAAAGGATCTACTGAGCCGTGAGTTTGAGCTTTTGCTCAAAAAAGAAGACTGGACGCGGCTGGACAGACAATTCGATTTAGCTCGTGAGCAGTGGTCTAAAGAGTATGGCTTAGACGTAAGAGAACTTGACTTAAAAGTACTTAAAGAAAATCAAAGGGGCCTTGAATTTCTGCTGGGTCTGGACTCGGATCGGGGTAGGTTTGGCGGGGACAGTGAAAGTCAAATAATGCTTAATATCGCCTCGGACGATAGGCTCTTAGACCGCTATGCTACGGGCAAACTAGACCAACGTTCCATCAACGAGATAGAAAACGCCATTCGGTATTTTGGAATGCCTAGACGTTCCGTAGACCCCCAGACCGGAAACACGACTGTCATACCGGGAGTTATTCCTGCCCCGTTACAAAGGGCTATAACGCAGCGTAAGGGGTCAGACCTTAGTGTTCCGGATTACACAAGAGAATTTACAGACGGGACGCTAGAGTAATGCCTAAGCCCAGAAAAACAATCGACCAGTTTATATCGGAAAACCCGCAGTACAAAAACAGGGATCCTGAAGAATTGGCCCGTAAAATTTATGACGATGTCTATTCGGATATGCCCTATGACGAATACTTGTCTATTGTCTTACCCACGGGAGAGGTGGGGCAGCCTAAACTTTTAGGGAATTTGCCTCCCGGCACAGATTTAACCGCAGGATCCGGAATACTACAAGGGGCTACGGGGTTAGTTAGGGAAGGTGTTAACGTTCTCAGAGATGCTGGAGTGGGTTCTCCCGACTACGACTTTCTTAAAGATGAAGAAATTATGACGGAGCGCGTCAAGGCGTTAGGTTCGTTAGCGGCAATAACGCTACTGGATAGTATATCCATTCGAGAGAACCAGACGTTGTTAAAAATGGTTACCGACATGCAAATAAAGCCCGTTAAAGGGCTTGTTTTTGGTTCTACCGATAGTTCCACGCTGTCTAAACTGGAAGCGGCGGATGCCACTATTGATTTTATGTCTAACATAATAGAGCAAAACATTGACGGGGGAAATTTAAACCGTAGCGAAAAAGCAAAAGAGCGGAAGACCCTAAACCAAGTTAAATCTTTGAAGGCCGAATACGCACCTTTAATTGAGGCGTACCGAAGAAAGCTGGATGTAGACGGGGCGCGACGACGCAGCCCAGAAGCCGTGGACCCTTTAGATACTTTTTTTGAGTAACACAATGGCTATATTTGAAGAAGACCCCTTAATCACGGAACCCGAACCATCCACAGGGGTTTCTATTGTTACGCTACCGTCGGGCGCAAAGCAGGTTCAAAACTTTGATTTAAACGCTGCACGATCCGCGCTGTATGATCTAGACTATACGACTGCCGATGCACAGGAAGCAATCGCCCGTCGTTTAGCAAGAGAAACAGGCTTTAACATAGACAAGGCTTTTGATTCGGGGTTCAGCACGGAAGAAATTATAACCAAACTAACAGGCATTGAAGGTGCTGGAGCCGCAGGCACCGTTTTAAGGGGTGCCGCTACCGAGGTACTTCCTTCCGCAGCCGGAGCCGCCGCGCTGGCAGAGACGTGGAAGAGAACCCGACCGCTTGGAGGCGGCTGGGCCGGATGGGGTTCAAGAGGTGTTCTATCCCTTGGTGCCGCCGCGCTAGCCAGTGGATTAACAAGGAAGGTTCAGGAAGATGTCGCAGAAGGCGCGGGGTTCGAGACAGACCCCCAGCTATTGGCCTCGGACAGGCCGTGGCAAGCGGCTGGCGAAACACTGGGTTCCTTTATTGGCGCGATTCCCGGTACTACCGCCCTTCTGAAGAACCTTCCGGAAAAGGTGAGCTTTGCACCGCTACAGCTAGCGATTAATAGCCGCACGGGCGAGGCCGCTTACGATGCCACACAAATACCCTTATGGCGAGCAAAGTACGGGGAGGGTATATCAAACGCGCTTGCTCAATTAGGTAAAACAGCGCGGGAAACGCCAAGCCGTTTAATACTTCCAGAGGCTACGGCCAGTTTTGGAGCGTCTGTTGGATCTGGACTGGCCGAGGGGATAGCTCCTGAAAACCCTTATGCGGGGTTTGCCGGAGAATTGGGCGGCGCTCTATTTTCTCCGATACGAATTATAGCGAATGTTGCCCCCAGTGTAGGGGGCGGACTGAAAAGCCTGTACGGCCGCTTTAGCGGGGAGGCACGGGAAAAGTCGGTTGCCGACTTTATTGATAACACACTACGCGACGTGTCTGAAGCGCCCCCCACCAAGGGTGGCCTTCCTGAACAATTTAGAGGTAGCGGATACGAGGGGCGAGGGGCACTAGAGGCCGCCATAACGACTAACGCGGGGCTTCTAGGACTGGAGCCGCTCAACCCGGACGGAACTCCCATCGCGTTAACACCGGGCCAGCGTTCCGGCAGCATTCCACTTCAAATGCTGGAAGCCTTTATGGCGAAGGAGGATCCTCGCTTTAGAGTGGGTAGGGAAGACGCTGCACGAACCGCTATTGTAGCCATGGAGAAAATGATTGTGGCGCTACAAACCGAGGGACAAAGATTAGGTGGCCCTCAAGGGGATGCGGCTCTTGCGGCGGCCGCTGAATTAAAGGTGGGTCTGCTGGAAGCTACCGCACGGGCGGAAGTGGGTTCCCGCATCAACAGCGTGTATGATTATTTTAGAAAGGTTGCCGGGGAAGAGGATGCACTACTGGACGGTGTGCAGGAACCAAACGCAGACATTGTTAGTCAGGTGGCGGACCTTCGGGTAAATGCGTCAACAAACGCCCGACAAATGCTGGAAAATAGCTTTGGCCGCTCTAGAGCGGTGGAGGGGCAATTCTACGACGATCTGGATCAGACACAGATGGTGGTTCCCACTAATCTTTTCAGGGTCCTAAAAGAAGCTATTATCGAATCTGAGATACAGAGTAGGGGCAAAAAGTTTGGGGCGTATGAGGAGCTGAACAGCCTTTTCGACGGGGGCTTAGAGCAATTCCGTAAACAGTTTTTATCCACCGAAAAAATGGATGAAGCCCTTGCCTTAACCAAGGAGGTTTTAAACCCCAACCTTGTGTTATTAAACAACCTTGAGCAACGGTTTAATACAATTTACGAGAGAGGAAACCAGAGGCGGATGACTACGGTCACCGATGCCCTTCAGGATCCTGAGCTTGAAGACATTAACATTTATGACGAAGCAATTAGCCAAGGGCTTGCAAGAATAACACCTTCGGAAACGCCAACTACTAGAGGGCTTCTCCTAACGGAAGCAGGCACGGACGATATAGACCGCCTCATTACACTGTTTGAGCAAAAATCTGGTCGAACAAAAAGTGGTTACGCTTTTAATCCTACGGTACAGGGCCGCGTAGATCGAAGGAAGTATCCTCCCATCCGTCAGAGTACAGAGGTTAACGTAAGGGGTCTTTCCGATCGTGTAGAGGATCTCAAAAAGCAAGGCTACTCGGTTATGGTAGACCCTGTGGATCCAGAAAGACCGGATGTAAGAAATGTTTCAATAGTTTTACCAGAGGGTGTAGCCGCTCTTGATAGACAGACAAGGCAGCAGCGCAAATTTTATGAAGATAGAGTAACTGCCGCACGAGGAGGCTTTTCTTTTGCGCTCCGTGACGCGCAAGAAAAACTTAAAGCGTTTGACGAGCTTCTGGATTCTCGCGGCGTGATGCAGCAGGGGTTAACCAACAAACAGCGAAAAGATATTATCGGTCTGCTTAAAACACAGAAAAAGGCGGAGGGCGCTTTTGCCGAAAGGCAAGCGGTGGCCCAACAAATTGAGGCGCTATTATCCGCTCCGGAAGAAGCCAAGGAGGTTCCCTTACGTCAACTACGAGCCGATAGAAGCGACTTTTTAGGACAAAAAAGAGCCGCATTAGCTGATCCGGGGAAAGCCAACCTTGCACGGATGCTAAACAAGATCCAAGAAGCCGTTAGAGAAGATCTCCTTTACTCTGTAGGCTATCGGGTGGACGAGGGGGGTAAGCTGGTTCCGGGCGACGTGGAACGGATTGCGGAGGCCATGAAAACGGAGGAAGGTCTTAAACAACTGCAAGCCTTTACCTATTCCTACCTCTTAAACCAAGCCTATACCCGCTCTTTTGCGGGGTCTTTAAGGGCGCTTGGCAAAAAAGGCGAACAAAAAATATCCCCGGAGCTAGCTTTACAAAAACTATTTGCAGGCAACCAAGATGCTGTTTCTGTACGGTACGGAGAGCTAGACGACGCTATTAACTTTTTGAACCGGTCGTCCGAGGAATCACTGGTGGGTGCGGAAGAGCAGGCCGTATTAGGGGATCTAGAGCGCCCCATCTTTTATAGGGACCCTGTTACAGGCATAGAAGAAAAGGTTCCTCTTAGCCGACTTATGGAAGGAGAAGCCGAGGATGCCATTACTTGGGATAAGTCGGTAGAAACTTTTGTCCGTGCAGCCGTGCTACCAAAAACAAGCCGTTTGAGTCTTCAGGAGGGCTACGAAGAGGTGCTTCCAAGTACGGCATACGAAAAAGGGGTGCCTTATGTTACTCCTCGTGCGCTCACGAAGCTACTAGAGACGTATGGCGCGGCAATGGACAAAAACCCGTACTTATCGGACTTAAAAGCAGACCTAGAAAACCTGCCCACAAGAGAAACCTTGTTGGAAATGTTTAAAGTTCCTTTAGAGGGACTGAGCCAAAAAGTGGATTTAAGAAAGCCCCGAAGCACTTTTTTAAACAGCCTTCAAAAAAACGAGCGGTGGGGCCAACTGTTAAACAATAACCCGACAGTGACGCTGAAAAACATTTTAACATCCCCCAAGGCGGAAAAGCCCGGAGAGCAGTTTAAAAAGCTCGTTAATTTTGCGAACAGCGTAGGGGACGCGAAGGACAACAAGGCCGCTATAGTTTATTCTGCGTTTGATATTGCGCTTAATAAAACACAGATGGCAGCTTCAGAGGGCGTTCCTAAATTAAACATGGCGGCTTTCGAGGATCTGTTTTTTAAAGAGGGCAGCCTTCCCGAAGCAAACAACCCCAAAGGAACGTTTATAGATGCGTTGGTTAAAACCGGAGTGGTTGATCCGTCTTTTAAAACACGCTTAAACAAATTTATAAAAGCCATCGACAACCTAAACTTGTCGCAAAGTTTTGGTTTAACAGGGAACGCTTTAGAGGAGTTTCTAAGTCAGACGGGGGGTATAACGGCGCTTGGCGCGAGGATATTTGGCGCGATGTTAGGGCGAAGTTTTGATACCGGAACAATTCAAGTTCCGGGCGCAATGGCTGGGGCAGTAGGTAATTTTATTACCCGGTCCCCGCACGTGTTAACACGGCAAATGCTCATAGATGTTTTACAACCGCAGGAAAAAGACGCGCCCTACTTCATCCCGTTATTGCGTAAGGCCCAAACGCCAAAAGAGAAGTTTAATGCGGTAAATAGTCTAGGTAACTTGTTTGTAAAGGTTACCGGAATACCTTATTTGGCAACGGCCGGGACCGTTAGTTTAGCCGAGGAAGAACTACAGCCTGTGGCCGATATAGTTGCTGAACCGGTTGCCGACGTTACAGCGCCCGTCACAAGAGGATTAGGGAGTATCGGTGGTGCTGCTTTAAGCGCGATGAATCCACAAACAGAAGCTCCCCCAGAGGTTGTAGCCCCCGAACCGGCTCCGGTGAATCGATCCCAGTATGCGGCAATGTTTCCAAACGACATAGCTAGTAGTTTAATTCGCCAGCAGGACGTAGAAAGGGGCATTGGTTCACTACAAACCGGGGGCTAAACAAGTGAAGCCAGAATGCTTGAAATCGCTGCCGCCCTATCTGCCGCCAACGTAGCTTTTAAGGGGATAAAGAAAGCGGTTGAAATGGGACAAGATGTGGAAGGTATCGCTCTCCAGATGGGGAAGTGGTACTCAACCATCGCTGACCTAAAAGAGGGGTGCAGAGAGGCCGAAAATCCGCCTTGGTACGCTAAAGCAACAGGAGATCCAGCTCAGTTAGCACTAAAGGCCGTTGCCGCACGGCAAGCAGAAAAGCGGATGCGTACAGAAATTCGCACCATGCTCATGCTCACCCACGGTAGATCCGTCTACCTTGAGTTTGTGGCGACAGAGAAGAAGATTATAAGAGCAAGAGAGCAGGAGGAATTTAAGCGACGTAGAGCAAAAAGGAAAATGCAGGAGATGATGATCGGGGCTGCAATACTGGCTGTTGGTATAGCCTTGATTGCTGTCGGAATGTCGCTGCTCATACAATGAAATTAGTTTTTTTACTTGTTGTGCTTTCTAGTGGTGACCCCATCCGAGGTCAAGACCCCATATATTTCGCGAAACTAAAGCACTGTACGGTCACTGCCAAAAGATTAAATTACCAAGGCCGAAGCAACTACGATATTCGTAGTAGGCATCCTGTCAAAGCCCATTGCGAGCCGAGATGGGTACGGCAGACTGTAAAAACTTTTTAGTCTCTTTTTCTCTTCTTTGTTTCTGCTTTCTAGCTTCTTGTGCCTTTCTATATTCGGTAAAGTTAGCTTGTTCATAGGCTTTTCTAGCCTGTAAGACAACGTAATATAGCGGTGGTTTTTTTATATTAGCCATTCTCTCGCTTTTTCCCCCAACACTTCAGAGCTTATATTTATTTTGTTGCGTAGAGCCGTTAGGACCTTATCGTCAATCGTCCCCGTGCTGACCAAGTCAATGTAGGTCACAGGTTTAGTTTGACCAATTCGATGCGGCCTATCTTCCGATTGTAAACGAATTTCCAAGTCATAGGCGTTCGAAAAATAGATAACCGTGGTCGCTGCCGTGAGCGTAAGACCAAAACCGCCTGTCTTGGGTTGCCCTACAAAAAAACGTAGGGGAGAAGCCTCGTCCTGAAACTGCTCGATGATGGCCTGTCTCTCGTTCTGCGGAGTCCCTCCATAATAGGTTGCCGTCGAATCGTCACCGAAACGACGGCGCAGAGCATCAGCGACTTGCAGAACGTCGTGCGTCCACGTCGCCCAAATGATCGCCTTACCCTGAAGCTCGTCTACAGCCTCTAACAGTTCACTCAACCGATTGTTTTTGATCGGCTGTATGGTCCCGTCATCCGGCTGTAAGTGGCCGCAAACTATTTGTTGCAGCCGCATGATTTGTGTCAAAACGCTTTGCGTAGTGGATAGCTCCCCGTTATCGAATTGCGCTAGGGCGAGCTTTTTCATTTGCTTGTATAGTTTTTTCTGCTCCCCTGTCATTTCGACCTCTCGCTTCATATAGATCTTCTTAGGGAGATCCAAGCAGTCCTCTTTTAAGACGCGCTCAGAAAAGCTGTCTATTTTAAGATTTAGTTCGTCTAGGCGCTGGTAGCCTACGACCTCCTGAAAACTACGCGGCCCCAAGCTGCGCTGACGAATAACCGCATACCGGTTCCTGAAGGTGTAAAAGTTTTTAAAGCCTAAAAGTTCTGGGTCCAGCACTTCGCATTGGGAGAACAAGTCCAAGGGGGACCGGGTGATCGGACTCCCTGTCAGGATGCGTCGATATTTCGCAAGCCTCGACACACGTACCACATTTTTAGTCCGGATCGCTTTGCTATTTTTTACCGTCGTAGATTCATCCACGATCAGCATGTTATTCGGGTTGTCCTTTAAGTAGCGGAGCGCCGTTGTAGCTCCCTTGGTCGTAGACATCGCCTCTATATTCATTACCAAAATATGCAAAAACCCCGGTTCACGATACTTTCTAAAAACCAAGTCGCGCATGGCCTCCTGAAACTTTTTTGTCATGCTGGGTTGCCAGCGCACAATTTTTGTTTGGACTTCCTCCGAAAGGTGCTGCGGTATTTCTTTGGAGAACCAGTTGTCGTAAACCCCTTTTGGAGCAAAAATTAGCACCGTATCTATTTGATTTTGTTGGAATAAAGCCCCAAACGTATCTACCGCAACTTTGGTTTTGCCGGTCCCCATCTCCATAAACAAAGCAAAGTTCTTCTTTTGCCAACTTTTTTCGAACGCGATTTGCTGATGGGCATACGGCTTTGTTTTGCTTTCGTATTGCATTGTTATCTCCTGTTGACATATAAGATTATATCCCCTAAAGTAGATACCCACAAGGCTCTTAAAGAGTCCGAAACAAAAAACAGGAAACACTAAGGAGGAGGCTATGGCCGATAATGATTTTTTGTCGATGATCGAAGAAGACAGTTCTACGGGTTCCAAACTCAACTTACTCGACGCAGAACTGCACACCGTTGCAGAATTTGTGAACGAGCTAGCCAGTCTTGATACAAAGATCGAACTGCTCGACGAAGAGCTAAAAACTACGAAAGCGATTCGCCATAAGGTGGCGACGGAAAAACTTCCGGCATTGCTAATGGAGTTGGGGCTGACCGAAATGAAAATGGATGATGGCTCACAACTCACGATGCAGCAAGTGGTCAAGGGGTCTATCAAGGTCGGCGATCGTCCCGCAGCGCACGATTGGCTACGCGAAAACGGTCACGGGGATTTGGTGAAGCACATCGTATCCGTATCATTTGGTGCGGGAGAAGACGAGGTGGCCGAAGCAACCAAGGCGCTCTTATCTTCACACCTTGCCGAAAATACAGACGGACTTCAGGTAGAGGATAAGGAAACAGTGCATAACCAAACGCTGAATGCTTGGCTAAAAAAACAAGTTGAGAGCGGCGAAGAAGAGATACCGGCTTTTTTTAACCTCTTCATAACACAAGAAGCAAAACTAAAAGGAGTGAAATAATGGCGGCGAATAACAAAAGCGTGGCAAAGAAGGCCAAGCAGGATTTGGCGGTAGCGGAAATGGATAGCTTGTTCGAAGCGGATGCTGGAGCAGGCGTAGGTAATCTAGGGCAGGAGGATTTAGCCCTTCCTTTTCTAAAGCTACTCCAAAAAGCGAACGCAGACGATTTTGATGCGAAAACCGGAGATATTCTGAATACGGTTACAGGAGAAATTTACAACGGAGCGGAAGGTGTGCGCGTCGTCCCCTGCGCCTACCAACGACGTTGGATAGAGTGGTCCCCTATGGGAGATGGTATGAAGGGGCCAGTCAACATTTTTGCTCCGGACGAGGAGCTTCCCCCGCACGAGCGTAGCGCGGAGGATAACAAGGAGTACATCCAAGGCGGGGACGGTAATTATCTGGAAGACACGCATAACCATTTTGTGTTGGTACTTCCCCGTGAAGAAGAAGCTAGCACCGCACTGGTTGCTATGAGAAGCACGGGCCTGAAGAAATCCAAAAAGTGGAACTCGATGATCGCCTCACGGGTCATGCAGGGCAGCAACGGACCTTTTCAGCCGCCCCGCTACTCGCACGTCTACCGGTTAAAGACTGTCGAGGAAAGCGGCCAGCAGTACAAGTGGCACAACTGGGACGTGGTCCTCGAAGGGCGTGTAGAGAGCATGGCTTTATATAGCCAAGCTAAAATGTTTAGCGAGTCTGTCTCGACGGGCGATGTTGTGGTCAAACACGTGAAGGAAGACGAGTTTTCTGGCGACAACAAGGGCGAAGACATACCGTTCTAAAGGGCTAACTTAAATGGTTGACGCAAACCGATTTGCGGAAATCTTCGACGGCCTGAAAAGTGCTTATGGAATCTACCGTGTAGATCGAAAAAAGGCGAACGGAAAGAGTGTTGGAAAAGCAATGCTTGTTCGCGAAGAACGGACCACGAGGCTCTGGGAAAAGCACTTAGCAGGGGATGGGGATGCTTTAGCTATCATCCCCATCAACGAGGACAACAAGGTCAAGTGGGGGTGTCTCGACGTGGACGAGTACCCCCTCGACCATAAGCTCCTAGTCGAAAAAATCCGGCGTTTGAAAATCCCAATGGTAGTGTGCCGCTCGAAATCGGGCGGCGCTCACTGCTACGTTTTTGTGAGTGAATGGATGTCCGCCGCAGATATGCAGGAAATCCTCCGCCACATGGGTAGCGCGATGGGGACGGGCGATGCGGAGATTTTTCCCAAGCAGACGCAGTTGTTTTTAGATCGCGGCGATGTGGGAAATTTCTTAAACGTCCCGTATGACGATCACGAGAACGGGCTGCGCTATGCCATCAAAGATGACGGGCAGTCCGCCACACTAGAAGAATTTTTCGGGTTGTACGATGCCCACGTGCAAACCCCAGAGGAACTCCATGCGTGGGTGGCGGCGGAAGAAGACACCGTTGCTATCAAAGACGGACCTCCCTGCTTACAGCACCTATGCAAACAAAAGATCAGCGAAGGCGGCCGGAATAACGGGCTGTTTAACATCGGCGTGTATCTACGAAAATCGCATCCCGACTCTTGGGAAACCGAGATTCAAAATTACAACATCACCTACCTGAAACCCCCACTACCTCTAAACGAAGTCAACGCTGTAGCAAAACAGTTGCAAAAGACAGACTATGCCTACAAGTGCAAAGACACCCCCATCGTGAACTACTGCAACAACGACCTTTGCCGCACCAGAAAATTCGGCATAGATGCTGCCGTCAGCGGGGCCACTGTTGCGAACCTGCGGAAATACGACTCAGACCCTCCCGTGTGGTTTGTGGACGTTAACGGAGCGCCTGTGGAACTGGACACAGAGGGGCTGATGAATCAGACAAATTTTCAGAGGGCCTGTATCGACCAACTAAACCATATGCCCCGATCCATGTCGAAGCAGGGTTGGGAATCGCGCATCAACACCCTCCTGTCGGACATGCAGAAAACAGAAGGCAGCGTCGTCGAGGTGTCTGACGATGCAAGTACGAGCGGGGCGTTTTATGAACTTTTAGAGGAATGGTGTACCTCGATGCAACGTGCATCCGACCGCGAAGAAATCCTATTGAAGCGACCATGGAATGATGAAGATGAGGGGACGGTCTACTTTCGCATCCGCGATCTGGAAACCCATCTAAAGAAAAACCAGTTCAAGGAATACAAGCCCCACAAGATCGCGCAGCGGCTGCGGGACATAAACGGATCCGCTACCTCTATATCTATTAAAAACAGAGCCGTCCGAGTATGGGTCATTCCCGCTTTCGAAAACGTAGAAGTGGATATAGAAACCCCCGACTTTGGGGAATCAAACGAGGCCCCGTTCTGATGGCAAAAATAATTATTGAGTTAGATACCGAGGAAGATGAGGAAGTGATTGCGTTGATTCAGCGGTTGATTGCTTTATTAGAGCAGAAAAGATAGGGGAAAACCATGAAGACAGCAGACGGTTTTGACGATGCGATTGTCGGGGTAGTCCGGCAATGCGGACTTCCTGACAAAGTTCTCTACGAATACAACCATTGCATCAAAATTTTGGTAGAGCGCGACCTTATGCCGATTGATGAGGCTATAGAGTATATGGAGTTCAACGTTCTGGGGGCCTATGTGGGGGAAGACACCCCCGCTTTTCTGGTCCCTTATTACCAAGGGGAGAATCAAGATGAAACTGCCTGACACATTGAGACACCTTTTTAAAAAACAACCCTTTCCGAAAAAAGTGTCCGAGCCTTTGAACTATGTTGTAGAAAAAAATGTTCAGATACCGGACGACGGCAGGAAAAGGGCCGGTAGAAAAACGATTTACCCGTTTGAACGAATGGAGGTTGGCGACAGCTTTATTGTCCGAACACACGCGCAAAGCTGCAACGCACGGCAGTCTGCCCGTCGCAAGGGTATGAACATCCTCACCCGCGCAACAGAGGTGGATGGCGAAAAAGTGTGGCGGGTCTGGCGGATAGAATAGTGTCGGTACATTTTAGTTCGAAAAAACCTGACTGGGGTACGCCCCAAGCCTTCTTCGACGAGTTGAACGAAAGGTTTAAGTTTGATCGGGACGTGTGTGCGTCACCAGAAAATGCAAAATGCGAGAGGTTCTGGACAAAACAGGACGACGCGCTAACCAAAGACTGGGAGGGCTATTGCTACATGAATCCACCGTATGGCAGAGAAATCGGGGCATGGATTCAAAAAGCCTACGACTCCGCCCAGTCCGGAAAGGCTACCGTCGTTTGCCTGCTGCCGTCACGCACGGACACCCGCTGGTGGCACGATTTTGTGATGAGAGCCGACACCCTTTGGTTCATTAAAGGCCGCCTAAAATTCGAGGGGGCAACCAATGCGGCACCCTTCCCTAGCGTCGTTGCAATTTTCGGCAACTACCCCAAGCACCACTGGGGTTGGCGCAGTTATCCGGACGGCGTAATGGCGCATCTAGAGAGTCGCTACGATGTTTAGGATTTTTGGGCCGCCGGGATGTGGAAAAACAACCACGTTACTGAACATGGTGGATAAATGCCTATCAGAGGGGATAGCGCCTAACGAAATAGGCTTTTTTGCGTTCAGTCGCAAGGCCGCTAGAGAGGCGAGGGAAAGGGCCGCTGAGAGATTCCAGCTCGATCCCGACTCAGACCTCGTTTATTTCCGGACCCTGCACTCTTTCGCGTACCGGATGCTAGGACTGCGGGACAACCAGTTGATGAAAACAGAGCATTATCGCGAGCTTTCCAGTTTGATCGGCATTAATCTCACTACGGTCAAAGTGCTAGGTAACCTCATGTCCGATGAGGAATTGTCAAACTCGATCACCGATCACCCCATCCTATCCTTAATCAATTTAGCGCGGCTCAAGAAGACAGAGCTTCGCCGCGAATACGATCACAGCGCACTAACGCAAACGTGGGCGGAAGTTTCCTATGTAGACCGGTCCTACACCAAGTACAAAGAGGCCAACGCCCTCTGCGACTACACCGATATGCTGCGGTTGTTTGCAGAAGGCGCGATAGAAATTTGCCCGACCTTCAAGGTAGCCTTCATGGATGAAGCGCAGGATCTGTGCGCCCTCCAGTGGGATATAGCCCATGCGATAGAGGCAAAAAGCGAAAAAATGTATTGCGCTGGCGACGACGACCAAGCCATTTTTAAATGGGCGGGGGCGGACCCTTCACGACTCATTAACCTAGAAGGCGGTAGCGAGACACTGTCCCAGTCCTACCGCATCCCCGCAAAAGTACACTACATTGCGGAAAAAGTCGTACACCGCATCAATAACCGCTTTCCAAAAAAGTATTTGCCCCGCAAAGAAAAAGGCACTGTCCAGCACATTTTTAGTCCCCGCGAGTTGGATATGTCCGAAGGCACTTGGCTCATTTTAGCGCAGGCGCGGTATATGCTCTATCCCGTTGAGGAAGATCTAAAAAGCGCCGGTTATCTCTTTGAAAAGCTGAACGGCTACCGATCCATTCCCGAAAAGCTGTCGCAGGCCGTGAACGGTTGGGAGCAGTTGCGAAAGGGGGAAAGCGTTCCCCTCGCTACAGCCCAGAGGATTTATTCGTACATGACCGGAAACGGTGTCAAAATAGCGCGAGGATTCAAAAAAATAAATGGTGAAGAAGAGGATGTATTCAATCTGGCGCAGTTGCAACGGGATTTTGGTTTGCTGGTAGGCGAAGAGTTAGTCTGGCACGAAGCGATGGACAAGCTGCCGCAGGCTGATCGCGCCTACATCGTGGCGCTGTTACGACGTGGCGAGAAATTCAACGCCAAACCCCGCATCAAGGTTAGCACTATCCATCAGGCGAAGGGCGGCGAGGCGGAAAACGTAGTTTTGCACACCGATCTTTCGGCGGCAGCAGCACGTGTTCAGGATGACGATACACACCGTGTGTTCTACGTCGGCGTTACGCGCACCAGAAACAATCTCTTCATCGTCGAACCGGAAGATAGCGGGAGGAGCTACCTATTATGAGCCGTGGAAAATTACAAATGGCGATGTTCACACCTAAGTCCGAGTGGGTGCCTCCGCAAGATTTACCGGACCTGTCGCAAGAAAAAGAAATAGCCATCGACCTCGAAACGTGCGACCCGGATCTAAAAACCAGAGGACCGGGGTGGGCTACGGGAAACGGGGAAGTGGTGGGGTTCGCTGTTCACGTCCATAACTGGACCGGCTACGTTCCGATCCGACACCTTGGCGGCGGTAACCTCGACGAGCGCAT
>CERH01024154.1_pt1 | contig 16061 bp, 27 predicted proteins | sample 530991 | NCBI WGS metagenome assembly CERH01 (sample SAMEA2621191, study PRJEB7988) | marine metagenome | biome: marine biome (ENVO:00000447); feature: mesopelagic zone (ENVO:00000213); material: "saline water (ENVO:00002010), including plankton (ENVO:xxxxxxxx)" | depth 800 m | reverse complement strand
TGGATGTCTATGCCGGGGAATCTGCTCTGCTGGATGCCATCGAGTCAGGCAGAAACTTCTGGAAGAAAGATCCGAGACTGACCGAAAGGGAGATCGCCAAACTCACTAAGTCAGAGAAAGACATGTTCCTAGCAGGAGCCTTGGACTCCATCAGATCCTTGATGGACCGGGCAGCCGATAGCAGGGACCTAGTTAAAGTGATCTTTGGGAATCGTCAGTTCAGAGACAAAATCAGGGCCGTAGTCAAGGATGAGGATGCTTTTGAAAGATTGAAGTTCCAGATGGAACGTGAGGCCAATGCTAAGAGGACTCAGGACGTGGTTCTTGGCGGATCCCCCACGGCAAGAATTCAGGCAGAGATGACCGACCTGAATGAGGCACCTTCGATCCTCGCGGATCTGCTTCTGCCTACCCAGGAAAGTTTGACCCAGAGGGTGGCAAGGAGAACAGTCCAACCAGTAGCCAGAAAGGCCCAGGAATTAACTCAGGGTCGGGTGACTGATGCCATGGCCCCCATGCTTTTTGACATGAGGCCTGAGGTCCAGAGAAGGACAATGAGGGAACTGATTGATTTCCAGAATCAGATGCAGGACAGACTCGGCAGAGGCCGAGGTCGCATGATTTATGGGGCAGGGGTTTCAGGTGCCCTGCCTGGTTTATTAATGACAAATCCAAACTAAAAGGAGTCCCTATGCCAATGGTCGGTGGAAAAAAATATTCCTACACAAAAGCTGGTATGAAGGCAGCCAAAGCAGCAGCCAAAAAGACTGGTAAAAAAATGAGTGTCAGGAAAAAGAAAAAGTGAAACGAAAGTTTAAGAGGGTGGCCAAGGATAAATCCTCAGGCCTCCCTAAAAAATACGTTTCTGGGGCCAAGTCCAAGACCTCTCAAGCCAGGGAGATCAAGGACACGGCCCGACGATACAAGCAGGGCCTTCCGATTAATATCAAGGCCGTATCCCAGTCCCGTGTAGCCCAAGGGAAAAATGGCAGAAAAGCGAAAAAAAAGTAAACCTCTCAGCGCATCAGCAGAGAAGTACATCCAGAATCAGGCAGCCAAGTCTCGGTTCACACCAGGCCAACTCCGACAGGTTTATCGACGGGGGCAGGGTGCTTATCTCTCCAGTGGATCTCGGCCAGGGGTTTCGATGGAGGCCTGGGCAAGAGGCCGAGTCAAAAGTTTTGTAAGTGGAAAAGGCGGAGCCCGTAAGGCAGACCGTGACTTGATGCGAAAAAAGAAATGAGTGTAACGTATCGGGGAGAAACTTTCTCCGGGTACAACAAGCCAAAAAGAACCCCGAAGCATAAGACCAAGAGCCATGCGGTTCTGGCCAAAAAAGGGGACAAGGTGAAACTGGTCCGGTTTGGCCAGCAGGGGGTCAAGGGCGCAGGCAAAAACCCGAAGACTGCCAAGGACAAGGCCAGAAAAAAGAGCTACTACGCACGGCATAACGCCCAAGATTCCAGTCCTGATTTTTTCTCACCAAGAAGGTGGGCCCATAAGACAAAATGGTAGCAGTTCCAGGAACAAATCCAGGAACATCCCCTTCTGATTTCTAGTTTTCCTGATTGATTCCAATGACTTGAGGAGTTGACCTTTATCCTTGCCAAGGTTGAGGTCGCCGGTTCGAACCCGGTTTCTCGCTCCACTATCCTATTGAAATCAAAGGGGAAAATCAGTTTATCAAAATTCCCAAAAGTCTGGGAACATCCGGGAACATCAAGGATTTACTCAAGTTTTCAGGAACATTTCAGGAACACGTTTTAAGCCACCCCGGCAGCCTCTGCCAGTTCCTTCAAGATCAGGTCTTGTGAATTAATAACATTTTCATAAATACCAAAAGCAGAAAGCATGTTGGTAATTTCAATTATGGAATTATCCCAAGCCTTTGTGCTTTGAAATCCATGCTCAACCGTGCAGGTTTTTTTCTTTGAATTCCAAATACGTTTGCCGACAGTACCACCGTTAGAAAAACAAATTTCATCTATTTGAGATTCAAGCGATTTCCATATTTTAAAATCGCCTTCAATTAGTTTGAATGTAACTTTTTTCCTAACCATTATTGTTCTCCTGAGTAAGCCTCTCTGATCAAATCCTTTAACGTGCGTATTTCAGCATTTAATTTTTTGATTTCTTCACGATCCGACTGACCTGTGAAGATGTACTTGACATCTAGTTCTCCTGCTATGAAGGCCTTGATGGCAGAACCTGATATGGCTGCTTTGCCATTTATAAGTTTTACTAAGTAAGGTCTTGTTAAACCAATCTTATATGCCAGTTCTGTTTGGTTCATTTTGGTTTTGTTGACCTCATCCCTAAGTCGTTCATAAACCTCTGGTGCATCCAGAAGTCTTTCCTTGTTTTCTTTTTCCATGTGGGGGGTTTATTAAAAATATTTGACCAAATACTCCAATGTTTGTTTCCTCTTTCCTTGGTCATTTTGCCCCCCAAAATTCTTGCCCTAAAAATGTAATCTGATTTGCTCTAGGCCACTTGCCCGAAATCTCTAAGTCTCTAGTCATTTCTCTTTATAGGTTTACCACTCGCAATTTCTTATCTAAAGCAGATGCGGTGATTTTGTTGTGATCTTTGGCCAGGTGTGCATAGCACTGAACTGATTTCAAATCAGCATGGCCAAGGTGATTGGCTATCTCCATCAATGAGAAGCCCTCTGATGCCAGAAGACTGGCACAGGTATGTCTCAAGCAATGCCATGAAAAACCGGGCTTGTCTATGCCTGCCCTTCTGAGTGCATTTTTGAGTGAGTCATTAAGATCCCCGTATGCCTTCCAGGTTCTTGGATTGATGAATACAAGGTTATTACCCAAGACTCGAACCTTTGAACGATTGCGGAGGATCTGAAGAGCCTGAGGACCCAAATTGACTGCATGGTTGTCTCCACTCTTCCTTTCCATTAATCTCACAATCCCCTCACCTAAGTCAACATCTTTCCATGTTAACGTAAAAAGTTCTGAAGATCGGCATCCTGTAAACAATGCAAGAAGCACCGCGTCATGCAGATCCTTGGTTTCTGATTCTTTAAGAGCAGGAATCAACTTTTCAATTTCCTCTTGTGTCAAATAGATCACCTTTGGAGTGGTAGGGAACCAGTGTGCTTTTTTAAATGGGTTGTTCCAATGGGTGGCATACCTATGTGTTTCAATGGCCCAGGTGTAAACTCTGGAGAGAGCAACCAGTCTGGCATTGAGGGTGGCATTCTTAAGGCCTTCATTCTTCCATGATTGGGTGATCTCATTGATTTTAAACTGGTCCAGTTTGTCTGCCTGCATGTCTCCGATGAGGGACACCCAGAGTTTCTGCCAGCCTGGGACACTGGACTTCTTGCTGATCTTCAAGGTCGGCATGTGGTCTTTTTGCCAATGATCAACGATGTATTTGACAGTGATCCCATGTGAAGGATTGCCAAGGGCCTCGGTGACCTCCTGCTCCTTCTCAAGCATCAAGGCATCCAGTAGATTTAGCCTTGCCTCCCTTACAGGTGCAGGCTCCCTCTTATAAGAATAAACCCCTCCTGTGACTCGGTTGACTGTGTTCTCCGTCAAGCCTCTCACCTCAAGATCCTGGTAAGAAATCAGCTTGGGACGTTTCTCTGGGTGACCTGGAACTGTGATCCGCAACTCAACGATCTGTCTCCGGTTGTTGAAATTCAACGTGCTTTTAACTTGGTCCATAAATCTCCTAAAAAAAATTGTTGACAAGTGTTATCAGGTTTATTTATAACATAACTCTGTTCACATACAGTGAACTTGTTATGATGTTAACACGTTGACAAAGGATTACAACATAAAAATGAATCGAGAAAAGGACAAGAGGATCATAAACCTATCTGAGGCTGCTCGGATATTGGAGACCTCGGAAAATATTACTCGCAGAAAATTTCTGCCTGAGTTGATGGAACTGGATTATTCCACACAACTGCCCTCTGGGCATTTCGTGTTTCTCTCAGAGGAAGTGAGGAAATATGCAGAAAGCAGAAACTGAAATAGCCACGGCCATGAACAGGCTGGCCGATGAGATCCATGCCCTCCGCATGGAGCTAACGCCCTCCCTCAGGAAGACCGAGGCCCTCCAGGATCAGGAGGCAGCCCGGAAACTCCGATTGATGAACCTAAAAAAGAAAGCAGCAGGATGACTGACTTCAATATTACCGGAACTGTTCTACATGTCGGAAGCACTCAGGTGATCTCTGACAAATTCCAGAAAAGGAATCTGGAACTGGAAACTGGAGAACCTGAATACCCTCAAATCAATGAGATCCAATTCACTCAGGACCGGGTCTCCATGCTAAACGACATCGTCGAGGGAGATGTGGTCAAGGTCGGGTTCTATCTCAAGGGTCGGGAGTGGATCCCAAAGGACGGCAGACCCAGACGGGTCTTCAATGAACTGAACGGGGGTTCCGTTGAGGTGATCTCCAAGGCCACCCCAGTGGAGCATGGCAAGGTCTATCAGTCCCCATCAGGACCGACCATGGAAGTGGATGAAGTTCAGGAAAAACCAAGGATGGCAGGAGCCCCTGCTGATGAAATCCCATTTTGAAACCCGGCCAGAGATCGCAAATCAACCGACCGGGTAAAGGACAAGAAGCATGATTTTAAGAAGGAAAAAAAGAATTGTCAAAAGGCACACCTTCCAGACCTATCGCAGGCAGAAAGCACTGAATTACTCAAAGCTGAAAGCGTGGGAGGAGGCACCGATTAAAGCGGAGCAGGAGGACCAGGATTCTCCAACCTTTGCCTTCGGACGTGGTGCTCATGCCCTGGTTCTGGAAGGCCCTGACAAGTTCACTAAAGGTTTTGAGGTTGTAGATGTAGGTTCACGCAACGCAAAGGCCTATAAGGAGGTAGTTCAGGAAACTGACAAGACTGTGGTCCTCAAGCATGAAGCAGAAAAAATTCAGGGGATGAGGGATGCCGTGAAGGGCCACAAGAAAGCCAAGAGTCTTCTGATGGAAGGACACCGGGAATGCTCCGCATATTGGTCCGAGCAGTTTGGAGAGGACTGGCTTGCCATGAAGATCCGCATGGATGTCCTCCAGCCTCAAAGAAGAATCTTTGTGGATATGAAGACCACAACGAGCGCATCTCAAAAGCACTTTCCTAAAGACATAGCGAAATATGGATATGGTAAGCAGATGGCCTTCTACCAGAGAGGCCTGAAGGAGATCACTGGAGAATGGTTTGCCCCGATCATTGTGGCCATTGAGAAGGAACCTCCTCACCTCATTGGGATTTATTCCCTTGATGCTGATTCCCTACAGCATTGCCGTGACTGGGTGCAGGACAAACTGACCTCTTATCACTCCTGGCTGAAGCAGCCGAAGGGTGAGAGGCGCATGGGATATGATCCGCGCATCTTCGAGGTCCGACTTCCTCAGTGGGCATTCTATGAGTGAGTTTATCAGTATCCTCTGCCCGACCAGAGGCAGGCCTGACTTTATGATGCGGATGTTTAAATCTGCTGCTCACATGAGTCATACGGCAGATGATCGTGTGCCCTGCTTTGAGGTCATTTTCTACATTGATGAAGATGATCAGCCATCAATTGATTTATGGGAAAACAATCTTCAATACCGAGGATGTGGTGCAGTCGTAGGCCCCCGGATCAATCTCTCGATGGCCTGGAATCTTTGCTTTGATGCGAGTCATGGCCAGATTCTTTTTCATGGAGGAGATGACCTGATCTTCAGGACTGAGGACTGGGATGAATACGTCAAACTTCAGTTCAGATTATCCAAAGACAAAATCATCTTTGTTGGAGGCCAGGATGGTTTCCATGCCCCGGAGAAAAACTTTCTGACCCATGGATTTCTTCACCGGAACTGGGTGGAGACTGTCGGATATTTTGTGCCCCCCTACTTCTCAAGTGACTTCAACGACACCTGGCTGAACGAGGTGGCAGACATGATCGGTCGGAAAATCTATCTGGAAAACCTGCTCATTGAACACATGCACCCTCTGGCAGGGAAACATTTCTGGGACCGGACCCATCAGGAACGTCTGGAGAGACATCGGAAGGACAAACCTCAGGACCTCTATGCAGAGAAAGCAGAGGAAAGGAGGAAGGATGCAGAGAAACTTAATCAATTTATAAAGGACAACGAATGAAGACTATCGGAATGCTGGGCATGGGTAAACTGGGTTTGCCCTGTCTCATGGCCATGGAGGCTAAGGGTTACAAAGTCATCGGAACGGATCCTGACCCATCCGTTGGTGAGATACTTGAGACAAGAGAACTGCCCTATCGTGAGGAAGGGGCAGAGGCCCTCCTGAAAAAGACCAAGGCTTCGCTGGTCTCTATCGAGGACCTAGCCCAGCAGAGTGACATCATCTTCGTCGCAATCCAGACCCCACATGATCCTCTCTACGAGGGAGTCACCAGACTCCCGGAGACCAGGGTTGACTTCGATTATAGCTATCTGAGAGAGGGAATCTCCTCATTGGTGAAGCACATCACCAAGCCCAAGATTGTGGTGATTATCTCCACTGTATTGCCTGGGACCATAGACCGGGAGATCCGCCCCCTGCTCAACGAGCATGTTCGCCTCTGCTACAACCCTTTTTTCATTGCCATGGGTACGACGATCAAAGACTTCATGGAGCCAGAGTTCGTTCTCCTTGGTGTGGATGATCCTGAAGCAGCAGAGGAGGTGGACAAGTTCTATGAGACCCTGCACTCCAGACCAGTTTTCAAATGTACTGTGGAGGAGGCAGAGATGATCAAGGTCTCATACAACACCTTCATCACCGGGAAGATCGCCATGGCAAACACCATCATGGAGGTCTGCCACAAGTTGAGGAATGTGGACTGTGACGTGGTGATGGATGCCCTCAGCATGGCCAATGAAAGGCTCATCAGTCCGAAGTATCTCAGGGGTGGCATGGGTGATGGTGGCGGATGTCACCCAAGGGATAACATTGCACTGAGCTATCTGGCGCGGAAGGTCAATCTATCTTTCGACTGGTACGATGCGCTCATGAAGCAACGGGAACGGCAGACCCAGTGGCTTGCCGATATTCTCATGTTTCAATGCAGGAAGACCGGAATGGATCCAGTTATCCTGGGCATGACCTTCAAGAAGGAAACCAACCTTACAGTCGGATCTCCTGCTCTTTTATTGGCCAATCTGGTCAACAATGTAGAACTGACGGTCTTTGATCCTCACCTCGACCAGGGTGAGCCCCCACTTCAAAAACCTGCTGTGTTCTTTATCGGCACCAACCATGACCTCTTCCTGGACTACCGATTCCCCAAGGGCTCGGTCGTCATCGATCCATGGAGGATTATCAAAAAACAGGAAGGGGTCCACCTGATCTCAATCGGAAGATCCGCCCAGGCCAGGGTGGCGGAAAGTAACCCGGCCCATTTTGAAGACATAAGTTCCTTGACCCCGAGAACTGAAGGCAATTCTGCCAAGCAGGCCGGGGTCTGAACTCATGGTTCATTTCTCCTTAGCAGGGATTCGGGAGCGAGTCCCTGCATCCATTCAAACTCAAGGACAAGATATGGAAACTAATATCGCAAACATCATAAGAAGTATGGAAAAACCTTCCCTGAAAAGCAGGTTTTTTAATCGCATGAAACGGATTCTTCCGGTGCAGAAGTGATGTCATACGACACCTGGAAACTAATGACCCCGGAAGAATACACCGGGGCCATCAGACTAATCTGCAAAAACTGTGGAGATGATTTCTATGAATGCGACGAAACCAAAGAATTCTGCCCATTCTGTGAGGAGGACCTAAGTGACTAAAGAAGAACTGTATACTAAATACCCTCAATATAAGTGTAAGCACACCTTGGAACTGATGGAACACAATGCTCTGCTCCATCATGTCTATGTTTGTTCCAAGTGCAAAATGATCAAATTTTCAACCAAGAAAATATCATGAATCAGCTACAACTAAGAACCGACCTGAAGAGTATGGAAGAGCAGTTTGCCATGGCTCTTCCTGAACATATTAAGCCATCCCATGTTCAAAGGGTTGTGATGACTGAAGTGAGTAAAAATCCTAAGATTTTGGATTGCACCAAGGACTCAATACTTAGAGCCGTCACTGAGGCCTGTCAGATGGGTTTAGTTCCAAACTCAGTCCAGGGTCTGGCCTACATGATTCCCTACGGAAAAACCTGCCAGTTGATCCCAGGATTCAGGGGGCTCATCAAACTCTGTCTCCAGTCTGGTCTGGTCAGATCCATCAGAGCAGCAGAAGTCCGAGAGCATGATGAATTCAGTGTTCAGCAGGGTTCCTCTTGGAGGCTCATCCACAACATCGACATCACCAGGAACCGCGGTGACGTGGTGGCCTACTACGCGGTTGCAGAGCTTCCCGGAGGATCTACCGACTTTGAGGTGATGAGTGAGCCTGATGTCACCAAATTCATCGAGAAGATCGGCAAGAAGTCTTCCGAGGTCTGGAAGAACCACAGGGAGGAGATGGCCAAGAAGACCTGCATCAGGAGACTGGTGAAGAGGTTGCCCATGGAGGGGGACCGGATTGAACACACCAGACTCGCTGCTGCTGCGGACTATGCGGATGACTCGACAGTCGGAATGCGATTCAACCAGGACATCCAGGAGTGGGAGTATCAATCTGGAGATCCTGAGGCCAATCCGAGTGCCTCTGATCTCAATAAGCGAACAGAAGATATAGAAGCAGCAGAAAAGGTGGCTTAAACGAACGTAATTAAAACTTTTTGCCAGGAGGCATGATTCCCATGGATATGGAGAAATATTTCAATAGCGTTCAATCTGAGGCTTCTATGAGGCAATCCAACCGAGATACTAATCGGTCTTGGTCCACTGCCGACGAGATTGACTTCCTCCATCAGGTCCTCATCCGAAGGTCCACCCCTCTCTGGGTTCCAGAACTCAAGTGGATCCAGAATTACCTGGCAAGCATGAAGCTCAGAGAGTGGCCCTCCAACATGGACCGGAATGCCATCGAGAAGGAGGCCCTTTGGCTCATGACCCAACTCAAGCTGGACATGCTCAACGAGAAGTCGGCCCGGTTCTCTCCCTACTATGCCAAGAAGACCCTTAAGCAATCCGAAGGGTGGACCCTGGAGGATCTTCGATGATGGACGGGTGGATCAAGATGCACCGGAAGTCCCTGGAGAATCCACTCTTCCGCAAGCCCTACGTCTGGCATTTCTTCCAGTATTGCCTCCTGAAAGCAAACCATAGCGACCAGGAGATCCAACATGGAGGAAAGACCATGACCATCCCTAGAGGGTGTTTTGTTTTTGGAAGGAAAAAGGCAGCCGAAGAGACAGGCCTGACCGAGCAGAACATCAGGACTGCATTGATGATACTAGGGGGTGCGAAGGCTCTAGCTAGGCCCCCCCGGTTAGCAACCAGCAAATTTTCAGTCGTTGAGGTCTGCAATTACTCAATTTACCAGGCATCAGAACCTGGTTACCAACCAGCAAATCAACCAGCAACTAACCAGCAACTAACCACAAACAAGAAAGAAAAGAAGGAAAAGAAAGATATTCCTCTCACTACGTTCGAGGAATACAAGGCTGAATTTGATTCGTGGTTTAAGCGTTACAAGACCACATCCTCATGCCCTGCCGGGAAACCAAATCTTGCCTTCAAGAAATATGTTGCCAACCGCAAAAAATACTCCAAGGAGCAGGTTGAGTTAGCAACCCGGCATTATTTCCAGGAAAAAAGAGCATCAGGTGAAAAGGAAGCTCATGCCTCAACATTCCTCAATCCTAAGGAGGACATGATCGGACACTACCAAGAGCCTCCGCATGTTCCTGTCCAACAAGGCCAGTTCTCCGCAGAAGAACACGGATGGAAACCTGCCTCCGAACACTACGGACCCGAGACCGACCTGCTCAAGGACTACGAAGACTCCCTCAAGATGGAAGGATCACCTTATGCCAACTGAAAAGATCCCGGCAAAAGACCGCGAATATTCACCCCACATGATCAAGATCCTCACCGAAAGGATCCTCCCCAACTGCTCCGAGAAAGGGCAACACGCATTCCAGAAGTGGTGGTTTGAAGGAGAACCCATCACCGGATTCATCGAGGCCGAATACAAGGAAACCGACCAGGAAGGAAACGAACTGACCTGGCAGATTAAGAACGGCAACCAGTACGTCCACATCCAACCCTCCGAAGAGGCACTCCTCGACCAGTGGAAAAACCAACTGGCCAATGCCGACCTCTACGGATTCCGCGATACGACCCTCGATTCTCTCCAGCCCTTCAAGTGGCAGGGAGGCCGAATCCCCATGAATCATGCACTCTACCAGTTCACTGAGAGGCGCAAGAACCTCACCATCTACGGACCTCCAGGAACCGGGAAGACTGCCCTGGCCTGTGCCATCGGGAGAGAAGCCAAACTGCAACGGAAAGACCCCAGACTCATCAGATGGCACAAGTTCCTTGCCAGGATGAGAACTAGCGTAAGGTCCTCCGAAAAAGAAGGCCAGTATGATCTCCTCAACCGCGTGACCAAGGCTCCTCTCCTCATCATCGATGAGCTAGGAATGGACCGGAAACAGAAGGCCTCCGACTACGAGGCAGAGAACCTCTTCGAGATCGTCTCAGGCAGGCACACCAATCACCTGCCGACCCTGATCACCACCAATCTCTTCAGAGACCAGATTGAAAGACTTTACGGCAGATCCATCACCGACAGGCTCTTCGACCAGGCAGGGATGATGATCTCCTTCGACAAGGAAAATAACTGGAGACAGGCAGCATGAAGGAATCCCAAATCCAAAAGGAAATCCTCCACTGGCTCTCCCTCCAACCCAAGGACCAGATGTTCTCCTGGAGGATGTACACAGGCCCCATCGTCCGAGGAAACCCTGCCAAAGGAAAAACCTTCTTCACTCCAAACCCATGCCCTGGACTCCCGGACATCATCGTCATCATCAAGGGCAGGTTCGTCGGACTCGAAATCAAACAACCCAAAGGCCGACAGTCCACCGAGCAGAAAACCTTTGAGCAGGCCATCAAGAAGGCAGGAGGATTTTACTTCCTCATCAGGTCCTTAGACGAGGCCATTCAGGCCATTGATTCCATCAAACACCTCACCGAGATCGACTGTGGCAGGATCACCTAACAAAAGAGCCCGGAGAGAACGGGCCACCAAACTCATGAAGGATGAAACCTTCTGGGATCATATCTTCGAGCAGATTGCCGAAGGTGTGAATCTACCAGCACTCGCAGCAGGGGCCCAGATCCCTTACCGGACCCTGCACGAGAACATCACCAAGGATCCCATCAGGAACCAGAAATACGAGCAGGCCCGACATGCACAAGCAGCATGGCAGGAAACCCAGATCAATAAGATCGCAGACCGCGTGGAGTCCGGCATCATTGAACCTCAAGCAGCCAAGGTCTCACTCGATGCACGGAAGTGGTTAGCATCCCGGCAGAATCCTCAGGTCTACGGAGAACGGACTCAGCATGATGTGAAGATCCAATCGATCCATACGCTACACCTGGAAGCCCATGCAGACTTAGCACAGAGGATGAAACAGATCCCTGATCAAGGGGAGACTATCGAGCATGAGGATGAAGAGAACTAGCAGGCCACCAACTCCTCAGGAGATCGAGGAAACGAATCACAGAGATTCCTTTGACGTGTATCTCCATGGTCTCAAATACCTTGAGGAATACCACGTTCCTGAATGGGTATGGGAACGGGCAGAGAGGAATTATTGGGAGGCAAACAGGGGGGAGGAATGAGGTCTACGCAAAAGTATATACACCGAAATATATACCAAAATATATACCGGATTATATACCAAATTGTAGAGGAGGAGAACACCAATGACTAACTTCACAAGACCATGGTTGCAAATGATGCGAGAGGACTACGGATTCAAGAAGCCTCCACATCCAGGATGGGTTCAAACAGGACCACATTCCTACCGGGTTCCTGTCGATCAGGATGGGACTCCGTTCGCCTATAAGGAGAGGGATGAAGGCGGAGAGAGGCCTCTAAACCGCAACTCCGCACGCACCCGTTCAGATAAAGCCGAAAAATTTGCCAGGGAATGGTCGGAATTGATCAAAAAGATCAAGAAATCAGGAACAAATGAGGAACACAGGCTCGATGATGGACTGTAACCCGTTGGAAACAGTGACTTTGCGAGGGGGAGCGCAACCTTACCCAGGTTGCAGGCCTGGATTTTCGAGGGGCCAGACCCCCCCCCGGCAGGTCGGCAGACGGGGCAGGGCTAGAGCTACCCAGATAACCCCCTAAAACCCTCCAGAAAAAATGAAAAAAGTAGAAACAGAAAAAACGACCCTTTACCTGGGAGATTGTGAGGAGATATTGCCTGAATTGCCTGTGGTGGATGCTTTGGTGACGGATCCACCCTATGGGATAGGGGGGAAATGGGATAAATCGGGAGGATTTAAGTCATGCGGTGGGAAGTTATGGGATGGAGAAGCAAGATGGGATGGTTCAACAAAGGACAAAGAAGTGAGTGATGCCCTTTTGAAGAGTAATGGGAAAGGGATTGTTTGGGGAGGGAATTACTACAATTTAGGAGCATCAAGAGGATATTTAATTTGGGACAAAATGCAGACTGGTTTTTCATTGGCAGACTCGGAATTTGCTTGGGTGAGTGAACCAATAACTCCCAAAACCTTTCGATATGCAAGGGCTCAGTTGGCAAGTGAGGGCAAGGTTCATCCAACCCAAAAGCCTTTGCCTTTGATGGAGTGGTGCCTGGGTTTTTTACCGAAGGCAGAGGTGATTCTGGACCCTTTTATGGGATCAGGAACGACTGGGGTTGCAGCAGTGAATTTAGGGAGGAGGTTCATTGGGATAGAGAGGGAGGAGGAGTATTTTGAGGTGGCATTGAGGCGGATTGAGGAGGCAGAAAAGCAGGGGAGTTTATTTTCGGAGGAGTCTGTTCCTCAGTCGGAGCAACTGGGTTTTGAATTGAGCCCATAACCCTTAGAAAAAAAATAAAAAATGACAATCACAACTGGGCATCTAACCCAAGATAAGGGTCCCAAGACGAGATGGGTGAAAACGAGTCAAACAGTAGTGAGGACAGTGTGGTATGAGGTTGATGGGACTTACGATGTAGACAGTCTTTTCCAGGCATTTGGCCATGGTTTGAAGAGGAACGCAATCCATAGGAGGGAAACCATTCATGAGGAGTGTGTTTCAAAGATTGTGGATGAAAAACCGAAGTCTTTGAAATGACCTGGATTTTATTGGTTCACTTCGGAGTCAGTTTTGTGGCTCTTTTTTTAGCACTTTATTTGATGAGGAAAGCAGATGGACAAGCGGATTGAGAGGATAGTGGAATGGATTGAGGGGTATGCAGAGAATGCAGGGAAGGAGACCCTGGTTGTGGGGGTTTCAGGGGGTGTGGACAGTGCTTTGACCAGCACCCTTTGCTGTATGACCGGTTTGGACGTTTATGCGGTGACGATGCCTCTGAGGTCGGGGAAGGATGGGCATAAGAAGGCAGTCCAGCATTTGAATTGGTTGAGTGATCGATTCCCGGAGAGGGTGCATTCGGTGGTGATTCCGTTGGAGAGGTCTTTCAATGAGTTTGGGAAGGTTTTGCAGTTGGAGGATTTCGAGAATGCCCATGCAAGTGCCAACACCAAGAGCAGGCTCAGGATGGTGTGCCTTTATCACATAGCAGCCTGCATGGATGGGTTGGTCGTGGGGACCGGGAACAAGGTGGAGGACTTTGGGGTTGGTTTTTTTACAAAGTGGGGAGATGGGGGTGTGGATTTGAGTCCGATTGGAGATTTGTTCAAGTCGGAGGTCCAGGATCTGGCATTGGTGTTGGGGATTGATGAGGAGATTGTGCTTCAGCCTCCGACAGATGGGTTGTGGGAGGATGGAAGGACCGATGAGGATCAGCTTCAGATGAGTTATGAGGACTTGGAAAAGTGCATGAGGGGTGAATATGTGGGAGAGGAGAAGATGGCTCGATATGAGGCATTGAGGAAGGCAAACAGGCACAAGATGGAGCCCATTCCGGTGTGCATGATGGAGGAGTGGGATTTTTGATGAAGGAGAAGAGCAGATTGACATGGTTGAGGTATAGCCACATGGGGAATCACTATTCCTCTTATCACTGGTATCGGTGTGAATGTGGGAACGAGAAACTGATCAGGAAGTCCAGTGTGGACCGGGGTTCGACCAGATCCTGTGGATGTTTGCAGAGGGAGAATGGAAGGAGGGCCATGGCCAGGATGCCTGAGGAGTTGAAGGGGAAGGGTGCAGGCAGGAAACCTGGGTTCACTCAGCCGAATGTGAACAAGGGAAAGATTCGGATCATGGTGAATGGGAGAAGAAAGCATGTGACCGAGGAGGAACTTGCAGAAATGTATTACTCAGGAGGGAAATGAAGCGATTCATAGCATTTTTGGACTGGTTGGGAGGACCTGACCGGAAGAATGGAAAAACAGTTTGGCGGAAAGGTCATTGGAGGACTTATGAGAACGGGAAAAAAATATATATTCGAGGGACGTGGATCCGCAGGAAGAAAGCCTCAAAAGAGTTCAAAGAACTCCATAGCGACTCTGATCTCCCGGAGAGGTGGCAAGGGCAAAGAGGTCACTCATGAAGAGATCGATGAGGCCTTGGAGAGGTTTCTGAAAGGTGGAGGAGAGATCGACGTGCAGCCTGAGACGTGGCACCAGATTCACAAGTCGGAGAAGATGCTCTGGGGGTTCGAGGGATGATGCTGAATCACCTGGATCTCTTTTCGGGGATCGGGGGGTTTGCCCTCGCAGCAAGATGGGTTGGAGGAATCAGGACCATCGGATTTTGTGATAATGAGAAATATGCAAGGCAGGTATTAGCAAAGAATTTTCCAGGAGTACCAATCTATGAAGATGTCAGAGAACTGCACCCAGATGTCATTGTTTCCAGAGATGGAAGAATCGATTTCCTCACCTGTGGCTTCCCCTGCCAGGACCTTTCGATTGCCGGAAATCAGAAAGGAATTGAGGCAGAGAGAAGTGGACTCTTTTTCGAGATTACCAGGCTCTCCGATGAGATCCTCGCCTATTGCGGAACTCGACCCTCGCTTGTGTTGGAGAACGTCCCAAACCTCCTTGCTGGAGACGGGGGAAGTTGGGCAAGAGCCGTATACGGGGAGTTGGCCGTCCGAGGGTATTGTGTTGAATGGAAAACTCTGGGAGCAACCCATGTGGGGGCACCTCACCGGAGGCTCAGATGGTGGGCAGTCTGTTACATGGCCGACTCCATCAACTTTAAGCAATCTGCATCACCCAGACCGGGAAGTGATAAACAATTCAACAATAGACAAAAATGGAACGAAGTGGGGGGCAAGTCTTATAGATTCAGTAATGGCTTTGGAGAAGAAGAAATGGCCCACTCCGAGGGCCACCGAATACAAGGGAGGAAGAACCAGGGAAGGAATTGCAAAGACCGGAAGGAATCCTCTGACCAATACCCTTTCCGATGCAGTGAAGGTCTACGAGGAAGGACAATTGAACGCGGATTGGGTGGAATGGTTGATGGGATACCCGACTGGCTGGACGAACCTAGAGACATCCCCAGAGTGACCACAGGCCAGAAGAACCGGGTTTCCCGTCTCAAGGGGTTGGGGAATGCAGTGGTTCCTCAATGCGCCATGATTCCATTGATGAGACTGAAGGAGATATTGACATGAGTGAAAACATCTTTGCCCAGATGCTCAAAAGGTATTCTGGGGATCCTGCTGGATGGGTGAGGGATATGGTAGGAATCGAGGTGGACCCCTGGCAGGCCTCGGTGATGGATCAGGTTGCTCAGAGGACCAGGCTCATGGCAGTCCGTAGTGGCCATGGTGTAGGCAAAACCAGTTGTGCCTCGTGGACTGCCCTGTGGTTCCTGTTCCATCACTTTCCTTGCAAGATCGTGATCACATCGCCCTCCCAGAAGCAGATGGATGATGCCCTGATGGCGGAACTGAAGGCCACCATCAGGAAACTGCCGAAATCCCTGTCGGATCTCCTGGAGATTTACAAGGAGCGGATTGAGTTGATAGGTGCCCCCCAGGAGGCTTTTATTTCATGC
>CERH01013093.1_pt1 | contig 16073 bp, 24 predicted proteins | sample 530991 | NCBI WGS metagenome assembly CERH01 (sample SAMEA2621191, study PRJEB7988) | marine metagenome | biome: marine biome (ENVO:00000447); feature: mesopelagic zone (ENVO:00000213); material: "saline water (ENVO:00002010), including plankton (ENVO:xxxxxxxx)" | depth 800 m | reverse complement strand
TCAAAAAGAAGTTTTAAGCCCAGAAACAGCTAAATTATGGAAAGAGCATTCATCTTACTATCCTTTTTATAGAAAGATGGTAGATGGTGATTTAGCAGGACCAAACATAGCTGTTGGTGTATTACCTAATAATGTTTTAGGTATAAAAATTAAGGGTTCTGAAGATCCTATAGATACAAATCCTATAGAAGCTATATCAAGAAACTCTTTAGCAATATTAACTGCTGCATTAAAAAATGATGGGATAAAAAAATTAGTAAGAAATTATAGATTAGAAACTAAAGGTAAAGATGTTGATAGTGCAGGACATCCTAATACTATAGCTTTTTTTGAAAATGTTCCTAATGAAGCAGGAGTTATAGAAAATAAAAAAGTTTTTTATCAACTTGAAGATAAACTTGTCCATGACGCTTTAAGAGGTTTAGGCGGAGTTAGTACTGATGGTGTTGTTGGCATATTAGCAAAACCAGCCTCATTTTTAAGAGATACAGTTACTAGAGATCCAGGTTTTGTCGTTGTAAATATTTTAAGAGATACATTGTCATCTGCAGTTACATCAGGAGCTACTTTAGGTGGTGATGGATTTGTGCCGATTATAGATTCATTTAAGAATATGATGAAAGATGTTTCTGAACTAGAACAGTTTGGTATTGTAGGCGGTTATGATTTTTCTAATGATGAAGGCAGTATAAAAGAATTTATAGATAGAACAAGAAGACAGCAAGGATTATCACTAGACAATGGTTTATCTGCAAAAAATGCTTTTTTTAAAGTTTGGGATGGTCTTGGAGCATTAACAACTAAATCAGACGCTGTAACAAGAAAAGCTGTTTTTCGAGCTGTTTATAATCATGTAAAAAAGAATGGTGGTACAGAAGCACAAGCACAATCAGAAGCAGCTTATCAAGCTCTAGAAATAATTAATTTTGGTCGTAGAGGACTATCACCAACTTTTAGAATAATTACCTCAGCTATACCATTTTTAAATGCAAGAATACAAGGTTTAGATGTTTTATTTAGAGCATTTACTGGTCAATACTCTTCTATAGAAAAATTAGAAGCTGGTGAAACAATGGCTGATGTTCAAAATAGAATTATAAGAACTGCTTTTTTAAGAGGTGGAACGTTAATGTTAATTACTCTGATATATTACGCCTTAGTAAGTGATACAGAAGAGTATAAAAGTATGCGTAGAGAGGAAAGAGATGATAACTGGGTAATACCTTTACCAGGAGATATACCATCAGTAAAAATTCCTATACCTTTTGAAGTAGGAGCTATGTTTAAAGCTATACCAGAAAGACTTTTAGACGCTTCACCTTTAGGCAGACAAATAGAGGGAGATCCAACAGAATCAATAACAAGACAAGCAGGAACTTCTTTAAATATACCATTTTTTCAACCAGGAGCAGGCATACAAGTTCTAAAACCTATAGCAGAAGCTATGGCTAATAGAAATAGTTTTACAAATACAGAAATCGTACCCTACTATCAATTAAAATTAGAAAATGTGCTACAAACTCGAAAGACTACCAATAAAGCAGTAGAGGAATTTGCTAAAACATTTGGTTTATCACCCATAGTCACAGAGCACGTTCTTAGAGGTTATGGCGGAACTTTAGGCGGATATGTTTTAAATTTTGCAGACATAGTAGCTAGAGGTGTTACAGGTGAAAACTTAATACCTACCAACCTCAACAATCTTCCGTTATTAAGAAGATTTTTCCGTGATCCGAATATTTCAGGAGGAGGTCTGCAACAACAATTTTACGAATTAAGAAATGAAGTAGATACAGCCGTAGCTTCTATGAACAGATTAAGGGAACAGAAGAGATTTGATGAACTTAGGGCATACAGGAGCAATGTAAAAGGATTAAATGACGTTAGAGGTCGAGTGAGGGCTTTAGAGAGGTATTTAGACGCATGGCGAGATAGAAGAGATAGATTGTATGACAGAGATGACATATCTGCCTCTGTAAGAAACGATTTACTTATTGAACTAGAAGCTGAGAGAGATAGAAGACTAGCAATAGTTCCTGAATTAAGAAAAAGAGCTAAAGCTCCAATATTTTCAGGGCTTTAACCTTTATGTAAAAACAACCTTGTTTCTTCATCATATCCAAGACTTTTCAACCTATCTATTTCTTTTTCTTCTTTAAAAGGTTTAAGTCTAAAAAAACCCTCATGCTCAGGATATTTGGCATGAAACATACGAGCATAGAAAGATATGTAGTTATTGTTTATCTTAAACTCCCCACCTTGTGTTTCAATCTCTTCATTCCATCTTATACGATTTACTATTGCCCATTGAGAATAATTGTTTCTTCCGCTATTTATAACGTCTAAAGTATAATCTCTAAACTTTTCCCAAACTTTAGGATTATTTTTGTGCCATTCCCACCATTCTTCTTTTCTTTCTTGTAATATTTTTTCATAATGATCTATCAAAATAACCTCCCATTTTACGAACCATCATACCAATCTCCACATATCAGTATGCAATCCCATGCTACATACTTATATACAACTATTATTAAGAAAACTAGAAGTAGAATTATCCATTCTAGTACTTTTATTGTCTTTTTTATCTTCGCCATTTTGCATTTCTCATATTTAGTTTATAACCCTGTACCAATTTAGGATATTTCTTTTTACTAAAAAACCTCTCACAAATCTTACAAATATCTAGGTACAACACCTCGTAATCTTTTTGAAAGTGCCTATACAAAGTCAAATGTAATCTTTGTTTGCATTTTTTACACACTTTGCCTTTTTTTGTATCAAATTTAGTGTTATTCATCTTTCTCCTTGAAATCCAGGAAAAAACATAGACTGGTAAATATTTTTATTTACGGCAGGATATAAGCAAAATTTATAATTCATAATGATCTCTTAAAATATTTTTTACATCTTCTAATAAACTTAGCTCAGATCCATATGCGTTTTCAAATCTTTTTTTATAGGGATGTCTGCTTATAGGATGTTTGTCATTGCCCTTTCTGTGATGTTCAAAACACAAAGGTAATACTTTTAAATGACTATCTTTTTTAGTTTTACCCTCTATATGATGTATTTCTGCTGGCACATAACCATAACCTAGATTTCTGCAAACAATACAGCCTATCTGAGAAACTCTGTCCATGTGCTTTCTTTCAGCTTTGTTTGGTGTTCTTCCTTTTAGTGCCATGATCTTTCTTGCCAAAGATACTATCCCAGTTTTTATCTATTTTCTTTCTGTCTTCAGGTCTTCTATTACTTCCTTTTGACATAACAAATAACTAGCAACAAATTGAATGAACTCAGTTAATATTTATTGCTAGTTAATCCTCCTATTCGCTAACAGCATATCTTCTACGTTCTTCTCTTTTATTTACCATTTTGGTTCGCCATTCTTCAAAACCAACTTTTATTGCTTCTAATTGGACTTTAGTAGATGTTAAAAATCCTTGTTTAACACCTACTAATAATCTAGCTTGATAAAGCTCTTCCTGATTTTCAGCATAATTCTCTTGCCCTGATACAGTTTTAAAACCTTTATCTATAGCTTGTGCTTTTAATTTTGCATTTATTTTTTGCACATCTGCTTTGCTTTTAAAGAGTTCGTACTCTGCTTTTTCTATTATAGGAGCAAAATTTCTTATCTTAGACATCCAACTTTCTTGTTGATCTTCTATCATTAAATTCTCCTTTTTTCTTGCATTTCCTCTAAACGTTCATCCCTCTCTACACCTTTTCTATGAGAGAGGTAATCTAATAGTAAATTATGAGCAGTAGTTTTAAATCCATCTTTAATTTTAGATAAGTCTTTAATTAAATGATCATATGCTACTTCAAATTCTAAAAATACCTGTGGATCAATACTGCTCTCTATGTCGATCACAGTATCTTTCCATTTTTGATATTTGTTATTAGGTCTTGTACTAAAATGGGATTTTGTCTTCATAATCATCCTGTTTTTTATTAGGCTCTGCGACCTCTTCAATAGCAGATTCATCCATAGGAGTATCTACAACTTTAGCTTCTACAGTTTCATCTTTTTTCTGTTCCACTGGTACGTCTAGTCTTGCATACTTATACTCTTTATCTTGCTTAGAAGTTCTATCCCAAAGTGCTATCCTAAGTTCAGCCTTTTCATTTTCCTTAACCTTAGTCACTAACTGTTTTAACAGTTCTGTGCTAAGTTCAACTTTACCTGTCCAATCAGGTTGAGTACTTTTCGATTTAAAATCATTGATGTAAATCGCCCCATCACTTTGTATCTTTTCCATCTTTTTCCTCCTGTGGTAGTTTTGATACATAATCTTTTATGGCATTTACCATTTCTCTGTATATTTCAGGAAATTTCTTTTCCATAAAAGTAATATTCGGTCTGTTCTCTTCATTGAGCCACTGACCATTAACTTCTTCTTTAGTTTTAAAAAGTGTAAGACTAGAAATAAATCCATCTTTCCACATTTTAGCTCCCTCTTCCATTTGAGTTTCATTAGGAGCTAGTTTCCAATCAACAGTTTCTTCTTGTAAATCCTTACTAGGAGAACTGTCGTCATTTTCAGAATTTTTTCCACGCTGCGTGGTCGCTGCTTGTGTAGAAATATTTGACTGGTCTAGGTTTTTACTAGCCTTCGCTGATTTGTCTTCTTTTTGCGTAGTGCTTTTTTGTTTTCCCACATCCTCACCAGCATAGATATGATGTCCAAGACCAAACATAGCCAAGCACTTTACCAAACATCTCATTTTTGTATCGCTTACCTGTCTAGAGTTAGGCTCAGTTATGGCATTATTTTTATAATCCATTACAGGTAGCCACATTTCCCTTACACAGTGACCTATTATTACTGTACAACGTACCTCAGCACTTCCATCAGGGTATCTAACATAAGGCACATGGGTATTTTTGTCTTCGTAAAAGTAGTATTGAGCATTAGGATAAACTTCCATGACTTTATCCCAAGCCCATGCCCAAGATAAAAAACTTAAACCCATTTTTTTCTCTACTTTATCTTCACAGTTTATGACACTAAGTTTGCTCCATATTTCACTATAATTAGGGCTATAGGCTGTTGGATCTTGTACTGCATTTACTTCATCATGTATTTTGTCGTTTATATTCTCACTACTCATGTACTATCTCCTCGTCAGAACCCTCTAAAAGTCTGTCAAAATCTAACACACATGGCAAATATTCACTCATTACTTCGTATTTATGGTATGGCAGTGCTTCTATAGACCTTACTGATATAAGCCTTTCGCCATCCCAGTAAGAGTTTATGCTTCCATTCCATTCACAATGATTGTAGTTCCAGTCAAGAATTACTTCTTGATATATTTCCCACTTTTCATCATGTGATAAAAGATTTTCCGAACTGGCTACCAAAAAGCCATCAGTATATTCATAGCTACCATCTTTGCAGAGGGTACTTACATAAAAGTAGAAATTATTTTCTACCAAATTATTTTTTGTATCATCCATTTTTACCTCCGTTAAATTGAGTACAAAATTCAGCAACTCCGCAGTAATTTCCAACACATCTTGCAAACTCGCCATGAGAATGTTCGATACTTATATCACTAGCTTCATTGCCCTTTACATATTTACTTGCTTCAGACATAGAATTAAAAACTCGCAAAGCAGTTTTTCTTCCTTTCTTTAGCACTCGATATGTGTCTTTCTTTTTCCATCTATCTTCATCCGAACATAAAGGCAAATTGCCATCAATGTCGAAGTTTAGGTTAGATGTTTGATGTTCTGATACTCTTTGTTCAATATATTCTTTTTGTTTTTTTGTTGTCCATAAAGGTATTTTTATCACTGATATTGCAGTAGAGGGATAATCACCTCCTCTTCTTTGAAGTTCTCGTTTGTTCCAATCTCTAGCTAATGCAATAATATTTAACTGGTCTATTTTTTTTCCTGTGTTCATATGATATAGCCAAGCATAGCAATTTAATTGTCTTTCCCAATCAAGTTTGCCATCCTGTAAAGCTGAGATTATGCTCCAAACAGATGTAACCTTAAAATCTTTTAGTGTATTTTCATTAACTGACATACTATCAGTCTGCCCACTTACTACCCAATTATTTACAGGATAAAAAAATCTTTGCTCTGTAATGGTATCTTCTTGATCTTGATTTGCCCTCTCTAGTATTGTGTGTACTGCTTGCCCTAATACTTTCCATATTTCGTCTGCATAATCTGATGTTAGTTCTGTTTGGTGTTTTTTGTGTAAAAGTCTTATTCTTGGAGATTGTATTAAGCCTGTGACTGATATATCTGCATTGCCTTTAGAATAGCTATCATTTTCTATGGCTCTGATTATTTCTACTGGTATATTATGTATGTTAGTGTGTTTCAATCATTCTTCTCCTTAAAAATAAATGAATCAGTTTCTACAATTTCAAAATCTTCAAGTTCTTCAGGCTCGTTGCCCTCTGCAATTCTGTGCTTATTATTGGTTTCTAACCATTTATCAGGGTTGTTAGTAGTAGCAACTAAATCTGTATTGCCACAACCATCGTGATAGTAAATATTAAATAGTGTCATTATTCTCCTCCTTCTTTTTTATAGGCACAAACTACAAAATTATAGCCTTCTGCGTTTGTATCTAAATCCAACAGATCGGTAAGTATCTGTAAAACATTCACTTTATGTGCTTGATCAAAATCAACACCAAACCAAACTCCTTTAGGAACAACAGTCCAATTATTTTTCTCTAACTCTTTTTTAGTTATCATTATCTCCCCTTGTTTCTTTTTGCTCTCGCATATTTTTAATAATTTCGATTAACAAATCTGCAAAATCGTCTTCGTGAAATTTATCTAATAGTTCAACTATCATGCTTGTATTTGATCTCATTTAATCCTCCAAATTCCTACACCATCTGAAAGCGATCTAACACTAAATTTCTTTCTTGGATTTTTATGTGTATATCTAAGTATGTAATTTCTCAAAATTTTTGCCTCTCTAGATATATCTACTTTTGCAATATTAACTTTTAACATTTGCCCTCTTTCTAGCAAATCTAAATCAATATCATATTTTCTAGGTCTTCCTACGTTTTCAGGCAAGGGTATGCCATCTTTTATTTCAAATTTCACTATATTTTTCTCCAATTAAATCAAGTCGCTTAAAATGATGTTAAATACAAGTTTAATTGATGTATTGATAATGTCAAGATAATGGTTTAGGATTTAGAAATGAATAAAGAATTGCAAAAGTTACAAGGAAGCATATTGAAACAAGCCATAAGGGATGTTGCAAGCAAAGATCCTGAAACTTCTCAACAAGCTTTATTTTACTTCAATACCGAAGATTTTGCTAGTTTATGCGAACATCTGAAAATGGATAAAAAAGGGGTTAAAGACAGCATTACCGAGATGTATGATTACCCTATAATATCACGTAAAAAGATAGCTAATAAAATATCAGGCATGATAGATAAACATTTATTTATGATAGAAGAGGATGAATGCGATTGCTGGCAATAGTAAGTATATACTTACTATATTTTAATAATAAGTATATACAAGTAAGTATATACTAGTAAAAAAAATAGGAGAAAACTAAATGAATGTCAATACAGAAATTGAATCTAGCACTAGAAATTTACAACACGGACAACATAAGATTAAATGTCCTGTGTGTCAAAGCAGTAGAACCAAGAATAAAGGAGATAGACCTTTATCAGTAAATAAGGATAATAATACTGTCGCTTATTACTGTCACCATTGCGGTGAAAATGGTATCGTTAATAACAATGTGTCCACAAAACTTAATATAGTGAAAAAACAAAAAAAGGTAGATGTGCCAAAACTAGAAAATGAAAAAGCAGTGCAATGGTTAAAAGATAGAAAAATATGTCCTGATGTAGCAAAAAAATCTGGATGTCTGGCGACAGAAAAAAAATATAAACCAGTCATAGCTTTTACCTATCCTGCAGAGGATGGAGTTGAAGCTGTAAAATTTAGGACAGCAAATGGGGATAAATTGTTTTGGTGGGATGGTAATGCACAAAGGCTATGGGGTAATTTTACATATGATAAAAAATTAGACAATAAAGAGTTAGATTTATCAGATACTATCGTTGTAACAGAGGGTGAAATGGATTGCCTTGCAATTAGAACTGCTTTCAAAGACGTTGCAAATTTAGAAGTTTATTCAGTACCAAATGGCAGTCCAAACAAAATATCAGATAATAAAGTAGATCCTAGCGAAGATGGTAGATTTAAATACGTTTGGAATGAAAGGGAAAAGTTTGAGAACAAAAAAAGAATTATACTGGCAACGGATAGCGATCTCGCTGGAGATATACTAGCAGATGAACTTTCTAGAAGATTAAACAAGGCAAGATGTTATAGAGTAGATTATAAAGGCTATAAAGATAGCAATGAATTGCTAATAAGCGAGGGTAAAGATGTATTAGTAAAACAAGTCTTAGATAGCGAGCCAATACCATTGCACAACTTAAATACCATAGACAGTTATGCGGAAGCATTTCAGAGTTTATACGATAAAGGTATGCCTAGCGGTGTATCAACTGGATTTGCGAGTATAGATAAACTTTTTACTCTTACAACAGGCAACCTTTACATTTTTACTGGTCATGCTGGGGATGGTAAATCAGCATTTATTGATCAATTAATAGTAAATGTAGGTCGTAATAATGGCTGGAAAACTTGCTTTTGTTCTTTTGAAAAACCACCGCAACTTCATAGTGTGCAACTCTCACAAATTATCACTGGTAAGCCATTTTTTAAGGGAGTGAACGAAAGAATGACACAAGAGGAGAAAGATTATGCTGAAAGCTGGATAAAAGAACATATTCTTTTTCAAGATTATTTAGACGGAGATATGCCTACAATAGAAGCCATTTTAGAAAAAGGAGCAAGTGCTGTTATGAGGTATGGCATAAGAATATTAGTAATTGATCCATTTAATTTTATACAGACAGACAAACAATATGCTTTAGAAACAGACATGGTTTCAGATATGCTTACAAAAGTTCAACTGTTTGCCAAAGCACATGATTGCTTAGTCATGTTCGTAGCTCACCCAACTAAACCAATGGACAGAAGTAAAAAACAGATAGCTACTGGTGTTGATATAGCAAAATCTTATGCTTGGTTTTCAAAAGCAGACACTGGAGTAACAGTTTTTAGAGGAGAAGACGGAGTTCAGATACACTCTTGGAAAGCTAGATGGGGCTGGCAAGGTAAGTTAGGAAGTGTTAATATGGATTTTAATTCTGTAAATGGCAGATATAAAGAAAAAGAAGAAGCAGATGACAACTTCGACTGGGAAATATAAAAAGAAGCTACATTTTAATGAGCTAGGAAATACTTATTTACACAAACAAAAGAAAATAGGTGTTGCACAGATAGGTCGTAGTAATTTAGGCAGAGCCATAGTTTACAATCAACATATAATAGATCAGTTATTTCTAGACAAAAAAATTAGTGAATTTGAACATAATGCTTGCGATAAATATCTTGGTTTAATTCACACATCAGGCACGTTTGGTATCACGGATTCATCTCCAAGAGAAAAAATATTTACTAGTCATAGTTTTTTTCAGCCTCCCAAATCTTTAATTTTAATCAAAGTACAAAGAGTGCTGAGAAAGTCATGTGGGGTTGAAAACGAAAGGGTGTTTTGGCACATAATGACAAGTGAGCCAAAAAAACTATCAAAGATCGAAGTATTAGTTTTAAAGAAATGTAGTCATGCTTTACTCAACTACTGGTATATAGATACTAATTCTCCTGTATCTTTGTTTCAGCAAGCGATTGCAAACCCAATTTAATTTGAGGTTTTTCTTTTACTAAAGAACTATTCTCTATTTCCTCAATATCTAAATTTTGTTTCTCTGCTTCCTTATGTATCATATGAATAATCTGTTTATTTAAAGACCGACTTTCTTTATGAGCCAAAGCATGAGCAAGTTTATAAGTTTCTTCACTACACCTAATGAATAAATTTTTTTCCATCTTCATCCTCGTTTTCTACAATAACTTTTATTTTGTCTTGAACTTTGCCTATGGCAACACTCTCTCTGCCTACTTGAAAATACTTTCCTGTTCGTAAAGTTTCTACAGCATAAGCTAAGGAATGGGCATTAGCTAAGAGTATAGGATTATCTAATAACGTCACTGCAAAAGTCATTGCTTCTTCTTCAGTATCAAACAGCCATACGTTATGTTTCCACTCTCCTACTGAAGCATATTTATCCTCAGTGTCCATTTCAAAAGTATGTCTAACAACTGCAAACATTTAAAAATTATAAATCATTTTGCAATCATAATGAAATATTTAACGTAACAGTATTCTTATCAGTAGTCGTATTAGTGTTAGTATTCGTATTACGCACCATTTTCTCGCACACCTGCGTAAAAAATATTTACTAGTTATAGATTTAATAAGCCCTTCACCACCTGAAATTTTTTTTAGCTACTAAACAGTGTTGGAATCGTTCTTGGGTGAGATAAAAATATTTATCAGTCATAGATTTATCCTGGATCTCCTGCGAGAAAAATATTTACTGGTCTGCGTTTTTTTTAACGCCATACAAGTTCATTGTGAAAGTAATTGTAAGGTTCTGAATTGAACCCTATTTATATGAATATAGGAAAAAACTTATTGACATTATAGTTACATAGTTTTAAATAATAGGGAAAATTAAAACTACTAACAAATATCATACATAAATACAAAATAAAATCAAACTTTTACAAAACTGAGAGAGTTATCGATCAACAGTCACTCGATATATATAGACTAGACTAGTCCGAAGCTAGTTTATTTGGATTTAAGACTGCTTTGAACTCTAGCAAACTCAGTCTGCACATATTGGCTTTGTTGTTTATCGTCTGTTCAAACCCCTCGCTAAATGAGAAAAATCAGACTAGATACTTGCACTTTTTAAGTCGTCTAACAGTCAGTATCAATACTGTTAGGGAGACTAAAGTGCCAAACAGACCTCTAAATTGTTCCTAATAATATTAGGGGATTGATAGGAGAGTATGACAAGATTTATATAGTGTTAAAGAAAAACTACTACCTGACAATAACACTAATATGAGTAATAAATAGTCTTGTCAAACTCTCTACCAAAGTCATAAGAACAATGGAGGTTCTGTATTGACGTAATTAAGACTATCAAAATATCTAATAAGTAAAATATGTTTTTACGTGTTGTGACTGTTTTTTTTCGCCCCCATCTAAAAATATTAACTAGTCTATGTTTTTAAAAGACAATCAAAAATATTTTACGTTTCTCCCACTGGGCTGGGAGAAACTAACCCCCCCCCTTTTTACGATCACTAAACGAACCAGCGAAAAAGTAAAATTTGTTTTTTAAACAACAAAAGATACTTTTAGATCAATAAATGTCTAAATTTTGGTAATTTGTAAAATTTCGACCTCCTAATTTCGCTTCTAACGAGTTTATTTGGTCTAAGGCATAGTAGAACACTACCTAAATAGTGTTCTACTCATTTAAGGCATATTAATCTCTATAACAATCTTCGTTGTCAATTCTGATTAATTCTCCAAAGGGAATGTATTCCCTTAGTGCTTCGGTTTCTAAATTGCTTGATATTCCCCAAAATACAGGAAAATCAGGCTCATAGTCTTGACTGATAGTAGCATAACCATCTGTAAAATATATTAAGGCTTGTATTTCATCTAATTGCTCAGTGTAATCCGCCAGCAAATTAAATACAGGTTCAAATCTTGTACCTCCTCTACCTCTAGGCTCAAAATTTAAAGTATCTCCAGCAGTAAGATCATATATATCCCACCACTCACCTTTATCATTTTTCCTAACAGTGCTGTCGCAATAACAAACATAGACTTTCTCTATACCACAATCCTCTAATATTTTTTGACTTTCGCTGGCATAGTATTCTAATTCTTGCGAAGTGACACTCCCTGAAGTGTCGTTTGCAATCGCAACAATACCACCTTTACCAGCGACATTTCTAGCTGGTAAATGTATTCCTCTAAATTGATGTCTTCGATTTAAAGACTTCCAGCTTGTTTCAGTCTTAAAAATACTCGTAAGACTTTCTCGCAAGTGATCATTCCAACGAATTTTGCTTAATTGATCTCCCTTAATACTTTCGGTTAATCCAGCAGTTCCATCCATTGAACAATACTTATCTGCCATATGTACATTACGTTTAATTTCTTCGCTGATTTCTTGCATTTTTACATGACTAAGTTCTTTTCCATTTTCATCAACAGGAGTAAAGACCTCACCAATACTTTCAGGAATTTGGTCATACTTATCACCAGTATTTTTCTCTTCCTCATTATTTGAAGATTTAGAACTATCTTGATCATCAGCAGTATTATCTTCATCAGTATCAGGACTAGAGGATTGATCATTGTTAGCTTTATCAAAATTTCTTTGATTATTCATTTGATCAATAGCCTTTTTAAAACTTTTTTCATCTTCATCTAAAATGCTGTAGATTTTTTCAGCACTCATACCTCTATACTTTATATCCCACATACCGCCCTCAACAAGATCAATATCAGTGTCGTAAATTAAGTAGTTATTTATCGCATAATCGCAAGCAACGTTCCACAACTTATGATTTCTTTTACCTTTTCTTAAAGGATGTTCAAAAAGAACGTGGCAAGCTTCATGTATTAAAACACCTTGAATTTGCTCACTAGAATGCTCTTCAACAAAAGATGGATTATATCTTATACAAGTTCCATCTGTAGCCATTGTAGGTAACGTATCGTCTTCGATTAATGGTAAAGGCATTAACATACTTGCTAAACCTATATTCTCTTTCATCAATCTTGCTCGACAAAGAACTATCTTTGGATATTTAGTCATTACCACCTCCAGCTAATTGATCCATAAAACCCTGATTGATAGGATCTACAGCTTTTTTTAACTTGGTGCTAATATTAGCCCTTTTCTCTTTTGCTGTTGCACTATCCTCCCTCAGTTCTTCAGGATTTCCTATGCCAGCTAAAGCAACAACTAATTTTTGATGGATTTCATTAATAGTTTCATCATTACCGAATACGTCTTCATTCATACTAGGCAGAACTTGGACTATCCCTCGTAAAGTATTAATGCCTTGATTTTTAAAAAAACTTCTATTTTTTTTATCTTTAGGATCATAATTAGCTAAACGTTCTGCTAAGTCGTAGGCTTTCTTTTCTATGTCCTTTAAATAAGTTTTCATAGAATTGTTTCTATTAACTAGAACTCTGCTTTCAACGTCATTTTTTATTCTGTTAATTACAGAGCTAGAAATATTTAACCTTACATCTTTGCTTTTATGTTCAGCCCAGTTAGGTATTTCATTAAACTTTACGTCAAAACGAAATTTACCTCGCATTCTTTCTTTGCCCTCGTTATCTGTATAATAGGTTACAAGTTTTTCAGGTTGTGGATAATCTTCTATATTAAAAGCTTCACCCAGCTTCTGTTTAGCTTCTGAGATCAAAGTAGGATAATCTTTTATAAATCCTCTTACTTCTTTCTTAAAATTTATCTCAGCTTTATCTAATTCATATACAAGCTTATCTAAATTTCTGTTAGGACATAATCTCCAGCCACTTACTACCTTTCCATCATTGTCGTGAGTATTATCATCCCAAGCTAAAGTTAAAGGGTAATAATATTCATTTCTAACTTGGTTAATAATGCTCCTGAAATGTTTAGCATATTCTTTTCCCACTAAATATTTTTGTGCATTAACAGAACCTTTATCGCAATTAGTACTTTCTACTAATTTTTTTTCTAAGAATTTATCCGATTTAATTCCACTCCAAAATTTAGTAGTAAACCTCACTAATGTGGCGGTTTCAGATAAATGATTTCCTATATCAATTTTTTCCTTACTCATGTTACCTCCAAATCTCCATCTATATCTACCTGACAATCATCACCATATTCTGTATCAATAAATTTACAAGATACTTTTGCTTTTTTGATCTCGTCTTCGGTAAGTTTAGTAGGTCTTAATGTATCCCACTCGATAATTTTTTGTAAATCATTACTTATATCTCCTGATTTATTTATATTTACTTCATAATAAACTTGCTGAACCTCATATTCAGTTAGCTTTATGTTTGACCTTACTTCGTAACGTCTTACGTCTTGCGAATATTCTTCAACATCATAAGAATATTCTCCAACATCATAAAAATATTCTTCAACATCATAAACATTCTTTTCACTCGTTTTTCTTACTACTTCCTCAGCATGAAAATCAATTTCTAAACCTTGATCTACTCTCCACTGTGCATGATCAATAGCTTCTTCTTCACTGTTACAATCAAGAACTTCTAGTTCTATCTCAGCAGTCACAATATACGTTTTACTCATTTCTCCTCCTTTCGTATTCAATTTTTTCCTCTGCAGTCAGACATTCGTAGTGAACTCTCCAGCTACCATCAGAAAAATCTTGTTTAAACCCATTATCATCAGGATCATATACATCACTTGTACATATATCTTCATCTAATGGAATAAGTTCGTTACATCTATCACAAGGTAGAGCCATACACTTTGCACAAGAATATCCATCCCTATATTCACCCTCTGCAAAGATAACATTGCCTTTATCGTCTAATGCTTCGTAATCTGCATTTGCTTGTATTCTATTGACAAATCTACCACTACCAAAAGCGGTATTTTCACCACAATGAACACATCTATTTCCTATATCAGTCATTTCTCCTCCTTATATAAAGTACCATCTTCATAAAATTTGTAATCGTTACCTTCTACAGCTTCTAAAAAATTCTCTTTAGAATAATAGTGATGATTATCTAATCTCCACATACTCAACATTCTATTTTCTATTTCTTGTTTAAATTTCTTAGTAGAACTTTCATCTAAAACTTTATATTCTTTTTTATCTAATAGTTTTAAGGTGAATATTTTTAGGTCTTCGCACATATAATAGCCAATACCCTCATAGTTTTTTAACAACTTTTTATAGTTTTTGTTTTCTAAGGCATAGAAATCATCTTTAGGTGTTAGCACTATAAAATCTCTGTAAATATCATGTAGATTATCGGATAGTTCGTAGTTTAATATCATGTATAAAGTTTTAGCAAAAGTTTCTAAACTTCTAATATTTTCGTCTAGACAAGCATTAGTGTTGCTATCATCCAGCCAAAACTCTGTATATATTCTGTCGCACAATACATTATCTTTTTTTAAATCTTCAAGATCATAAATTGTAAATTTTTTAGTTATTGTCTTAGGCATTATTCACCACCTCCAAACTCTACATCTACGTTATCAATCTTAAATTTGCTAAAGGTACTTGTATCTTTAAGCATTTCGTTTTTGCTTGTCACTTGTCTAACGAAAAATATCGAATATTCAGGAGTAGCAAATTTTTGAATATAAGAAAGAGCATGATCAAAGAACTTATAAAGATCCTTAGAGCCAGCTTTATTACCCTTAGCTTCATTAGTAATAGCATTTACTAGGGCTACAACTGTTGCAAAACAAACTCCAGCTTTTTCAGGAGTATCTACATCTTTACCGCTGAGAATATCAGATAAATTAGGAACTTCATCAATCATGTTTACAAAGTTTGTAAACTCTAAAGAAGCTTCCTCACCAACATCACCCTCAGCTAACTTAGGTATAAGATTATTTGAGGGAGCAGTTTTCATAGTGTCACTTAACCTTACCCAGCTTCTAGGTGAGGGCTGTGCCTTTGTATCTTTACTGTCAAATTTTCTTAAATACTGACTTTGCCACTGTAAAAAACCAGTTACCGAACCATGAACATCATTTTCTAAAGCCCAAGCGAGCCAATCACTAAAATCAGCTTCAAAGTCAATCATTGTGCAACGTTGTGTAACCATAGAGGGCAAGTGTGTAGAACCAGCCCTATCGCTTGCTCTGTTACCAGCACAAACAATATGCCATCCATCAGGGAACTTATATTCACCAAGTCTTCTGTCGTATAGCAACTGTCCACATACCGCCTGAACAGAACTATGAGCCTGAGCAAATTCATCTAGAAACAACAAACCTTCGTTAGCTACAGGCAAGTTACCCAAAAAGGCTCTACATTGTTGA
>CERH01053807.1_pt1 | contig 16258 bp, 15 predicted proteins | sample 530991 | NCBI WGS metagenome assembly CERH01 (sample SAMEA2621191, study PRJEB7988) | marine metagenome | biome: marine biome (ENVO:00000447); feature: mesopelagic zone (ENVO:00000213); material: "saline water (ENVO:00002010), including plankton (ENVO:xxxxxxxx)" | depth 800 m | reverse complement strand
TTACGTTATAAACAAAAACGTCAAGCAGGATTCTTTGATACAAAACTTAAAGTAAGTCAGAGTACAGAGTACTTTGAATCGTTAACGAAAACAGAAGGAGCTAAGTAAATGGCTATTACTGGAACAAAAGTGAAAACCAACACTTCTAATAAAAATTGGTTTGTCAATCAATGTCGTATTGTAGAAGCAGAACAAATTGATTCTCAATACAATGATTGTAGTGTAAGACTAAAACTAGAAGATAAAGACAATGGATATAACTATACTACGTTTATCAATCAGAACTTTGAAAAAGATGTGAATGGTGTTGTAACTGGTATGGCATTTCCAGATGACTTAAATACACTTTATCTTGCAGCTAACAAAGATATAAACGTATCTGATGTAGGCGAAGTAAATGTTGATACACTAATTGATGGTGAAGTTGCTTGTATAAACTATGCAGCAACAGGAAAATATAAAAGAGCTACTTGGGGAGTAGTATCTTCACCTAATGATACTGCTGAGTTAGAAAAGAAATTTATGGCTCAGATAGCAAAAGGTTATCCTAAGAACTATCAGAAACCACAAGAAACAATGGTTGAAGAAATGCTTGGTAACAGAGAACCTGTTGAGGCAAAAGAAACTGTTGATGACCTTCCTTTCTAATGACTGCAGAAGGTATAATATTAAGATGGATTGATGGTAGAGCTAACTCTTCAGACCCTTGGTTTGCTTCCTATGATTTGGAGGCAGAAGTACCAGTGTATGGAAGGTTGGCTCATCAAAAAGTACATACCCCAAGTACATATTCTAGAGCATTTAGAAAGATTCGTGAAGGTAACACTTTAATGCGTCTGGGTCTAGAATTAGAAGAAACTATCATCCCAACAACAAAGGTAAAAGGATGGAAAATAAAGAGACTATAATTGAAATTATCAATGGTAGTGTCTCAAATAGAAATCGTATAGGTACCATCGATGAATTTAATCAGTTAGTAAAAGACAATGCGTGGAATGGTGAAATGTATAAATCATATTATTCCTTTGACGAAACACTAAAACAACACGTAGATGTACATAGAACTGTTAAAGGATTCGATGGTCTTACCTATTTAGATTCTATAATATTGGATATTGACAAAGGTAATATTGTTGATGACCAATTTCAACCTTACTTGTTACAATGCTTAAAAGAAATAGAAGACTTAGGCATTGATAAATCTCACGTGAATGTATGGTTTAGTGGTAATGGATATCATGTAGAACTATTAAATGTATTTGGCTTTCAACCTAGTAGGTTATTACACGAAAAAGTAAAACTTACTATGAAAGAACATTTATCATTTGCAGATAGTATATTTGATAAAACACGCATTATTAGAGCACCATGGAGTTTAAACAAAAAGTCTGGATTGTATAAAGTATTTATACCTTACAGTCTTGTTTGGAATCTAAAATATGATGATGTTAAACACATGGCAACAGATTATAAATCATACAAACACTGGAAAGAAGATGGTTGGTACGACACATTAAATGTTGATAAAGAAGTAGAACCTTACTTACAACATCTAATTGTTTCTACATCTCAAGCAGTAAGTAGTGGTGGATACAAAAGCAAAGATACAACATCTATTGTTACTTGTATGCAACACGCTTTCAATGAAGGTCCTATTGAAGGACAACGTAATATGAAAATGATGAGAATGTCCAGTACTTATAAAAGAGCAGGAGTTCCTTATGTAGTTGCTTTGAATGGTATGCTGCAATGGTCTGCAGGTACTATGGATGATGAAGAAATAATAAGAACAGTAAGTAATGTTTATGATGGTAATTATCAGTATGGTTGCAATGATGTGATTATGTCAGAATATTGCGACCCTAAATGTATACACTTCAAAAGAAAAGATTATACATTAGATATTAAAGATGTTAATGAATTGACAGCATCTTTAGCAGAATATCTTCAAAATGATATTACCAAGATGTCAATTAACATGGCTGATATATTTAACTGCCAAGACTATATTATTAAACCTGGAGAACTAGTAGTGTTTTCTGGTGATACTGGTATGGGTAAGTCTGCATTTGTACAGAATGTTGTAACGTTTGCTCAAAAGAAAACATTGTTTCTATCATTAGAAATGAATGAGTTCTTGACGTTTAGAAGGTTTATACAAATAGCATACAAGAAAACAGAAGGATGGGTTTTAGATATGTTTAATAAGAATCCTAATCCAAACTTTGAAGAGGAGTTAGGTCATATACAAGTCATGACTATAGCACCAGAAATAGAAGCTATCAAGAAAGTAATAGCTACACATGAACCTAATATTCTTGTGGTAGATACTACTGACGAAGTACACGTTGATAGAGTAGAGTCTGAAATACAAAGACAGAATACTATTATAGGTGCATTAAAAGAAATGGCACAGAAGCATAATATAATTATTGTTGCTGTGCATCACGTTAACAAGATATCTGCAGCAGGTAATACAATAGCATTACATTCATTGAAAGGTAGTACTAATGTTGTACAGAAAGCAGATAAAGTAATTATGGTTAAAGGTAATCGTGATGAAAAAGCTAGAGTAATAACTAGTGAAAAATCAAGAGATGATGGCAAGTTTGAAATGACAGCACTCTTTGATTATGAAACGATGACCTTTAGACAAGTTGATTGGAGTCAATAATGATAAGAATAGATACTATAAATGATTCACATATTATTGAGCAACGACTAACGTTGCTATATCTATTTCAAATTGGTGTATCATTTCAAGACTTGGGAGGACAACACTTTGGTATTATATTTGCTTTAGGACCAATAGAGTTGAACTTTACAATAAGGTTATGGAATGGCACACAGAAATAAAATACGTGGTAACAACCTAGAACGTGAGATTGTTAACGCAGCTAAAGAGGAAGGGCTCTCTGCAAAGAGGGCCTATGCCTCTGATGGCAGGTCACTAGGGTTTAGTGAAGTTGTTGATTGTCTTGTTGAGGATTGGACCATACAAGCAAAAAGAAAAAAGAAGATAGCACAATGGCTATATCCAGATTATCATGGCGATGATGTAGATGCGGTGGTAACAAGGATGGATAGAAAAGAAGCGTTAATTATAATGCCTCTTGAAAAATGGATAAAGATGATGAAGGAGATAAAAAATGGCAAAAGTAAATCTAAGTAAAGAAGAAGTAGAAATGGTTTTAAAAGCTTTGGCTAATGTAATTACAATAAAACATAGATATAGAAATGTACAATTAGATGTTGATACAGATATGATTAGAAATGTATTACGTAAATTAGAGAATCCATTTACTGAAGATTTAAGAGATAAAGAAATATTAAGAGGTTTAGAAGATATGCAATCTAGAACTGGAAGTTGTGAGAGTTGCGATGACTAAATTTAATAAAGAAGAACTTTTAATATTAAGGTCTGCATTACTTAATTTTAAGAAAGCACCATGGGTATCACCAGGTGAACAGAAAATAATTAAGACAATGTTAGAAAAGATACATAAACTATTTGAAGAATAATAATTATTGGCCTACATAATAGCAGTTAAAAGGACTGTTGCAGGTATTAAACCCTGTTCACCCTTACTAGTTGCTATATGTAGCTATCGAAAATCTAATTGGTTAGGCTCATATATTAATGATAGATACACGTAGGCCAATAAAACTAGGAGAACAATATGAAACCTTTAAGAGATGAAGTTGTAATTAAACAGCAATCTAGAGATAATAAAACAGAAGCTGGTATTATACTTACAACCGATGAAGTCATAAAAGAAAATGTTGGTGTAGTTACTGCAAAAGGTAAAGATGCTGATGAAGTAGAAATAGGAGACAAAGTATTATTTGGTCCAGGATTCGTTGTACAAGACATAGATAGAAAAGAAGTTTTGTTTATGAGTCAAGATAATATACTTTGTGTACTATAATGAATGAAGATAAAGCATGGAGTTTAACGAAAGAATATGAGTTAAATAAAAATAATTACATATTTACTGATAAATTTCCATTAAAACGTATTTTATTTGATTTATCTAAAGAAAATGACAAGTTGAAGAAAAAAAGATAACGAGAATAGGGCTATATGGCGATAAAATATATTTTTAATACTAACTATCGTCTAATAAAAGATAGTCCTATATCGTTTGAATTAGAGGGTAAAACCTATATTAATCGTTATCTTCTTCTAATTCTTCGTCTTTGTTGAAGAAATAATCTCTAGACATTGTATGAAACTGATGTAAGGGTATTCCTGTACTAAATTCTACAATCATAGCTGGAGATTGTATAGTTCTATATGTATCACGCAATGCTCTACCAAATGGTAAGTATGTACTAAATTGATATTTCCAAAAGTTTTCAAAATCATTTTCTAATAATGATGTTATTGGTGGTAATATAAATCTACTAATAGGTGGCGTAACAATAGTTAGTGGTGCTAGTATTGGATGTGGATAAGGACTATAAAAAGCTCTATCTCTTGCTTCATCATCACCAAACAATAATGATGCAGTATCTTGTAACCAGTTATATGGTGGTGCTAAAGCATATTCAAATATTGAACTAACAAAAATACTACCAAGGGCTAATGCAAATAAATCAGCAGTTAATTGCTTTTGTGCTCTTTCAGTACCCATTCCACCTTTCCAACGTTCATATGCTCCACCCTTATATACATCTATAGTTCTTCTGATACTATTCCAACCAAAAGGATGGAATCTTGTCATAATACGACCAATAGCTGTATTTGCAAAGTTTGGTCTTTCACTTGCATGATATATAAACTGAGATGCTTTTACTGTTTTATTAGCAAAATCAATTAATATAGGATGATTAAATGGTAAATCAGCAGCTGCTTCTCCAAGTAGTTCTCTACCTTTCAAATATCCAGAAGTCCAAGAAGTACCACGTAATATCATTTCAGATTGTCTCATAAAAAATGAACCTGCATTGGCAGCTCTTTGTGACAGTTTAAATTCATTTACAATATCTCTCCAGGTACTTTCTTGATATCTTCTTGCATCTATATCAGACATACTTACATAGTCTGGATTACTTAACATTCTTTTTATAAACTCACTTATAGCTCTTTTACTACCAACTTGTAATAGTTTAGAATCATATCCATTTTGTTGTGAAAAAATATCTTCAAAAATACCTGTACGAGTTTGCCATTCATACCAATCTTTTAATGTTTTAATAGTTTTAACACTTTTAGTACCATCTGCATTAGTAATTTCATATTGAATAAATTTATTAGCACCAATTCTAAATATATTATCTACCATATATTTTTCATTAGTAGCTTTACGTACTGTACTCCAACTAACATCTGTTAATAAATTTTTAGAACCACCATAAATATTACCTAAAAATGTTCTTGGGTGGAATAACAATGACATCATTTCAAATTTACCTTCTAGATTACTTAATTGTTGTGCTTTACGTGCAATATACATTTGTCTAGCTTTACCTGTTGTAGGCGCATTGTCTAACCAATTACCACCAAAAGTATCATTCATTTTTTCTACAAATCCTACAAATGCTTCATCACTATATAAATCTGTAAAGCTGCCAAACCTATTTATTTTATTTACATTTTTTTGCTGTGCTAACTTTTTGAGATTTTTTAATAGTAATTCTTTTTCCATTACACGTTTAGATGCACCTTTTTTACCAGAACGTTTTACTTCTATTTTTTGTAATACATCTAATCCTTGTTGTGCAGACACTGAATCAATAAATCTTTTTTGTGAACCATATAAATTCATATTACCACCGCTATCTATGTAATCTTGTAATAATTTTAATTCTTTTTGTCTAATACCATGTACTGAATAATTACGTAAACTAGGCATACCCATTTGATTTACTGCTACGTCACGATAAAATGCTGCCCAACTTTCCATTGTTTCAATGTCTTCATCTTTTGTACCAAATGGTTTTAATTTTTCAAATCGTTCTATATTATTACCAACATTAATACTAGCCAATGTATTAAACCAACTTCTATACATACCATCAGCATAACGTTGTAAATGATTAAATGTAAGGTCATACCCTGGTAATGGATTACTACCACGTTTTTGCATATTTGAATATTGAGTTCTCATAAATTGCATTGGTCTTCTATTTAATAAGTCCATAGCAGATTGTTCAGCTAAATCCATACTAAGGTTAATACCTTTTAAATTGTAAAAGTCGTATTTTTGACCAATAGTAATAGCTATATGATGTTCTAATGCACCTTCAAAGTTTTTATACAATGCATCTTTAGCATTTTGTAATTTAAATTGAGACTGAGGATGAAGTTTAGTAGGGTCTTTACCTATACGTTTTTTTTCTACTTCTATTTGTTTGTTTATAAATTCTGTGTTTCTTTTTCTGTTTGCTTCAGTACCAAATGGGTCTGTGTGAGGTACATAGTTTTCTACTCTACCACTATCTAAGTTAATAAATCTACCTATTGCAATATATTTATCTGGTTTGTATTGAGATTTAATATCTTTTACATCACGCATAATGTTATCAAATAATTTTTTAGTCATACCATTTTTACCAACCTCTAAAGGTTTTGTAAAATCTATTTTAGGATATTTAATTTGCAAAACATTATTTAACATTTTATAATAATCAATATACTGAGCATCAAATTGCGATGGCAGCTCTCTACTAAATTCTAAAAAGTCATCTTTAGATTTACTTCTTACACCTGCAAACATTGCATTAATCTTTGTATAGTCAGATAACAATCCATTTTTATCTAAAAATAGTTTATCTAATTCTAACATAGACCTTTCAATGTCTGTAGCATTTTTTGGTATTATTCTTTCTATTTGGTCTACTGATTTACCTAATCCTATAAGTTTTTTTCTTAATGCAGGATAATGACTTTTGATAACGTTGTCATATATATTTGTCATAATATCTGTATATCTTGTATTAATTAATTCAGATAACTCAGTGACAGTAGCTTTTTTCTTTTGTCCTTTAGTTGCGTCTGCATCTGTTATTTGATATGTTTTACCTTCTTTAACAAGAACATCAAACTCGGCTTTGTATCTATTATAGTTTTCAGTAATAGCACTTTTTTCTAATGCGTCTATAGTTTTACTATAAAAATTACCATTATTATATTCTCTTGATGCCATAGTATATTCAAAAATAATATCAAATCTAGTACCAATTAAACCATTCTCTATTTCTAAAAAATCAAATTTTTCTTCTATTTCTTTTTTTACAAATTCTTTAGCACCGTTATTTATTTGATGGAATCCATAAATTACATCAGTATTATACGATAATAATGTAGTTGGTATCATACCTTCTTTTAAAATTATTTGTTTATCTTTATCTACCAATGGAAATCTTACACCATTCTTTAATGCATCAGTAGATTTACCTTTCATTACTTTAATCATTTCTGCAGCTTCTAAACTTTCAGGAAAAAATAATTGTGCTAACTTAGAAGGTTTCATATTCTTTGTATACATAAGTTTAGTTAATAAACCAGGGGTAGCTTTACGTTCCATATATGTCATAAACAAATCTAAATCTCTAGCTGTTGCCTCTGCAAATGGTTTACCTACTTTCACATCTACATTTAATCCGCCTGATACTGTTTCAAATATTAAATCTAAGTATGGTCCAACACCAGGGTTCTCTTCATAAAATTTTTGATATCTTCTTATCTGTTCTTTACCATAATCAGATATTTTATCACTTTTTAATAAGTCATTCATAGACTCTAAACCTAATACTTTTTTATGTACTTCTACTTTTATATCATTTAATCTATCAATTTCTTGACGTTGTTCTTCTGCTACAATACGTATTTCTTCTGCAGTTTTTAATTGTTCTGGTTGTCTGTCTGCTTTAATTTTTTCTTGTGATTGTGCTAAAATACTATCTATAGCATTATTATATTTCTTCAAACTTCTTGGACTTATTGTAGGATTTTGATGTAGTTTTTGATAGCTACCAACTAATTGTGAAGATATACCATGTACTCTATTTATTGTACGTTGTAAATCAGCAAATTGTGGGTGGTCTCTGTCAGCACCTACACTTTCTGCTAACGATTCCATTTCTTTGTATGTATCTAATAATCGTTGAGATAATTTACTTTGTATTTTATTTAATTCTGGTGTTAAAATTGGAGCAGATAAATATGAAAAATCTATTACCTCATCTATTATATCTACCATACCACGTTTTAACTGTTTGTCTACTTGCATATCTCTAACAAGATTAAGTATAGTTCTTTTGTGATGGAGCATATAAGTAGTCATATCAAACGTATTTGGAATATCTGTTTTAATATTATCTACAGTATCAAAATCAGTTTTTAATTTATCTTTTTCTGATATTTTTACTTTAGATAAATAATCTGCTTGTTTAATAGTATATGTAGTAGATACAATTTTTTGTACTAAATTAATTGATTGTTCCCTTGTCATACCACTAGCTTCTAGTACAGTAAGCATTCGGTCTGCACTACGAATAAACAAATCATTACCTACAGTTTCTCTTACTTTTTCATATAATCTATAATCACTTTTTCTAATTAATTCTAATTCTTTTTCTGTTAATGGTTTTCTATAATAATCTATAACACCTAGTTCTCTTAATATGCTACTGCCTTGCAATGCTTTAGTAGTTCTTTCTAGATATACAGCTACATTATCAGGGTTTACATAATTAAATAAACTCATACTATTCCATTCAACTTTAGGTAATGAAGATAATATACGTGCATTTTCTACTAAATAATTTTTAGGGTTTGTACCTTCATTTGATACATCCCAATATTTTAAAAATGTTTCAGCTTGTTGCTGCAATTCATTTATAGGAGTTTTACCTTCCAATGCCCTAGACCATTCTCTCATAGCTAGCATAGCATTTGTACCATATTTTGTAGAAGTTGTAACATCTAATCCAGTCATACTATCAAAGTATTCATATTCTGTTTTAAACAAATCATAATACTTTCTAAATTTTGCATTAGCTGGAACATCTTTTCCATCTTTTTTTATGTTAAAAAATGCATTAAACATTCTAGTTAATGAAGCACCTGCATTACTTATATTACCAAATGTAGCACTATCTGCTGCAACATTTAAACCTACACTATTTACTAATTGTAAAAAATCATATGGTGTTTTTACTTCTTTTTGCAAACCTAATTCTTTTACTAATTGCATAATTTCTTTATCTGGTTTAATCTCAAATGTTACATTTTTATCTAAATCAATTTTACCACCATTTTGTTTCATAATGTCAAACATCATATTCATTTGAACACCACCATTAACAATCTTACCCATATCTCTTTTGCCAATATAAGCAGACTCTCCTAATATCATTCTTACTCCAGTATTATACAATCCTGCTTTTGTAGTAAGGTCTTGATATGTAGCTAAATTAACTCCTTGTTTATTAGGATTTTCAGTATTAGCACCAAAGAAATAATCAGCTACTTCCTTTTGTTTTAATGGTAATATATTTTTATTAGGGTCTTTATCTACATTGAATCCATATTGTATTTCTTTTCTACCTAATTGTTTTTTCATAGAAGATGGTAACGACTGATATCCAGTAACTTTGTCTGCGTCTTTATCTGCACCACCTAACATATAATCAGTAAATGTATTATTAATCATACCATAACCTGCATCTTTAGCAAATCCTTTTAATTGCATGATTCTAATACTATATGTACTTGCATTTGGTATTCTTACTATAGCGTAAGTTAAAGCATCTTTTAATATTTCGTAATTTGCAGAACCTTTAGGAGACTTTTGAAACTCGTTTAAAGCATCTTGTAAACGCATGGTTGATGCACCGTTTTTAAACTCTACTGTCACAGGGTCATTCTTACGTAAGTCTCCTAATAAAAATTCATTATCTTTTAATTGAAACTGACGTTCCAATGCTCTTGTATATGGATACATAGTAGAATCAAATCCATGTTTTACATTTATTTTCACATCTCTTGATACTACATAATCGCCAAGTGCTTTATATAAATAATTTCTTATACTATTTTGTGTTATATAAGATATAGAATAGTCATTATTTTTAATACTATCTAATACTTGATTTGTTCTGTAGTATTCAGTTAATGCATCAGCTGTACTATTAGCATCGAGTAATGTATAATTTAACTGATTCTCTCCAGTCTTAAGTTCAATAAACTTTTTTAGTAATTGTCTAGCTTGTGGTGTATTTAAATTAGTAGATAATGTTTCAAATATCACATCTGTTCCTATCTGGTCTAACTGAAACTCTGTAAATACTTTTTCCTTGCCTATACTATCTACAAACTTCTTTGTAATCTCTGGGTCTCCTAATCTATTAGCTTCTTTTATAGCACCAAAGTCTTTAAAGAATTGTTCAGAAAATAACATACTAGTATTCTTATCACTAAATTGTTTGTATAGTTTTACATTTTGATTTTTGTTTACAGACTCTCTTACATCAGGATTTATACCCAATTCATTAGGAAACATTCTTCCGCTATCAGGTGTAGTAGCTTTTAATAATTCAGCTACAGAATATTCTTTTAAACCACCATTTAATTTCCAAGCTGTACCTCTACCAGCTATTGCTTTATTAGCTTCAAGAAAATCATTTAATTCTTTACTATGTGTTTTTGCACTATGTATTAACGCTTTACCTATAATTTGACCTTTACCATCTTTTGCAGAAATATTAAATAAAGGTTTTAACATTCCTTCAGTTTTTTCTGCACCTATATAATCTTTAACAGCTTTGAAAAAAGAATCAGGTACATAAACACTACCATCTTCTGCTGTTTCTAAGTCATATCTACCTTCTTTTCTATCTTTCAATCTAAAAACTTTTATAGTACCATCTGTAGTAAACTTAGCAAACCTTTCATTATTTAAAGGTATATCTTTACCATACCCATCAAGACCTCTATATTTATTTCTTTTAATTGGTGAGTTTAATATTTCACCAGAATCTAATTTGGTATTTAATGTTTCGGTAGCTGTTCGTAATTGCTCAGGTGTTAAAGTTCTAGGACTTTGTGTAATAATACCATTATTCATCATATCATATAATGCATTATTAATCATTTCTACATCAATAATGTCTCTAGTTTTATCACCTAGGGTTACTTTAAATGATTGTTGTTTTGTTAATGTTTTTGTTTCTATTGAACCTAATAAACCATTTTTTTGCATTACTTTTGCAACTGCCATAAATTGTTCATTAGTAAAATCTTTTGTTAATATGTCTCTAAATATTAAATTACCAGTATCCTTAGCACTACCAGCTAAATACTTATTTTTATTTTTAAACATATTTTCTTTTAAATCTTTAAACTGTGCTCCTCTTTTAACCTGTTCATTAGGTCCAATAAAACGATTCATAAAATATTCTAATGCTTTTTCTTTTTGAATTTCATTTGTTTGAGTATTTCGTACTTCTACAAAATCTAATACACTAATAGTATCAGGTCCGTATCTTTTATTAATTTTAGCTTCTGTGTATCTATCTATAATGCTATTGCTATTAGTATCAGTATCTCTATCTTGTTCTCTAAACCCTACTTTCTTTAATGCACCGCTTTCTTCTATAATATATCTATCTGGTAATATGAAATTTTCTTTTCTTCTAAAAAATGTTTTTAATCTGTTTCTAAATTTTACATTAGGGTAAGTTTGTTTAATAGCACTAGAAAACTGCTCAAAATTATTATTATATTTAGTTGCAGTATTTAATAAATCACCAGAAAATCTTTCATAAGACAATGATGGATACTTGTTATTTATTTGTTTGTACAATGACAACATTTCGTTTTGTGTTATCACGTGTTCATTAACATCTTTTTCAGTTAATCTAGATAACAAATCTTCATAAGATAAAATATTGCTTTGAAAGTTTTCACTACCTAAAGACTCACGTATTTTTTTTGCAAGGTCTGCATCTTTAACAGCTTGGTCTACATAATGGTCAACTGTTTTTTGATTTACACTATCTACTTCAAGTTCACCAGCTATTTCTTTTGATAATTCTTTATGTTGTTTTTTGCTTAAATTTGAAATATCATAATTTTTTTCTTCTGCTTTTGTAACAAACTTACTTTGAATACTTGTACCTAATTGTTGTAATTCAGCACGTTGCTGTTCAGTAATAGCATCTAAATGTCTTTTAATATAATCTTTAGCAGATGGATGTTCAGTAATAAGTTTTTGATAATCATTACCTCTAGTTAATTCTTTTTTATATACATCTATACTTTGCAATGGGTCACGCATAGGTTTCTTGGTAATGTACTTACTAATTTCTCTTTCTGCTGTAGAACGACCACTAGCACCAAAGAAAAATCCTAGTAGATATTCATACACTTGGTCTGGTAATGGTGCACCTTGGAATGTTGCAGTCAAACCTGTATAAGCAGAACCTACAGTACCTCTTGCAAATAAATTCATAACAGATTCAGTTTCTCTAGCTTCTAAAGCTTTACGTCTTAATGCTTGTTCTCCAAGTTTTTGTGTTTTTGGATTAGCTAATAACTTACCTATATTAATAAATTCACTTGTACTACTAAATACAGCACCAGCAATAGCTCCATGCATTGCCGCTTCTGCCATACCTTTAGGTCCATCTTTCCAAGCACTAACACCAAGTCCTACACCTAAATGCAATGAATCATGTGCAATTTTTCTAAATTTTTTATTTTTAAATAATCCCCTACTTAAAAATCCAGTAGAAACTAATCCTGTTTTATTTAAACTAGCAGATGCATTATCTAATAAAAAATCAGCTGCACGCATAGGTACAGAACGTAATTGGAATCCATACTTTTTAGGGTCTAATGGGTCTTTAGGTCTAGCAAAAGGCATAACCTCTTTACCTTCTTTACCAAACTTTATGGATTGTGCAGTATCAGATAGTTTTTTGTCTATGTATTTAGCAGCATCATCTACTGGTGACAATCTTTTTGCTACTGCTTTACCAGCTGCTTTACCTGCAGTACGTTTAGCTATAGTAGCAGGCAAGGTTGCACCCATCGATAATACACCACTAATAACATCTGGTGCCAAACCAATAAGATGTCCTACCTTACTAGCTAATCCTTCTGCAGTTGTATCAGCTTCTTCTGCCCATCCTAATGTAGTAAATCCTTCTACAACACCAGATACAAATTGATTAGCAATAGAACCTATAGACTGCTCAGACATGCCTAAATCTCTATTAAAAGATATATCTGCATTACGCAATCTTTTTTCTATAAAGTCTATATCTTCTTCAGAAAAAGATGATGGACTAAAACGATAAGCATTTTGCAAACCAGATAGGTACGCATTCCTATCAATCATATTCTGTTGATACAGATTATTTAAATAATTTAATCTAGGATTCAATTATCCCTCCAATTGACGATACACTCTAGCAATATAAGTATCACCTTTAAATAGTTCATTATATCTAGCTTTGTCTTTTTCAGATAAATTTTCAAATGAACGTTCTAATAAAGTTCTGCTTTCTTCTATCATATCAAATGTATCTTGAAATGGTGCTAATAATTCTGGAATTGTTTTAGCAGCAGGATTAGCTGTACCTTCTACAATACTAGGTAATTCTGAATTTAATGAATATAAATTATCTAAAACATTTTCACCTCTTACCTTTTCTACTTGACTTTTAGTTGTAGCAAACCCTCCTGCCATTCCAGCAGTACCATATACTTCTTTATCTGATAATATTACTTCTTCTAATAATTCAGAAGATTTATCTAATTTTGTACTAATATCTCTAAAGTTTTCAGCTTGTTCACCAGTTTGTAATGCAGACTCTACTAAAGATTCACCTCTAAATAATTGTAATTGTCTAGCTTCTTCACTTTCTTCTTTTGCTAAATCATATTGATATTTAGCTAAATTAGCTTGTGTAACCATATCTATCATAGCTTTTTTTGCATACATTTGTGTTTCTCTTTCAGGTCTATTATATTCCTGTAAAGCACTAAGTAGTGTAGCTAAATTTGCTAACGTTTCATTTGTTGCCATTTTATATTCCTCCATACATATCTAATAACGATTTACCATAACTTGTACCAATATTTTGTTCTGCAGCCATAGCATCCATTTGAAATGCTGTTGCTTGCAAATCTCTTATAGAAGCCGCTTCTCTCATTTGTAAATCAAAAGCAGAAGTTCTTCTTTCTAAACCTAATCCTTGTTGTTGTAATGCAAAAGCATCATCTAACGAGCCTACCGCTTGCATAGCCGAACCACTACCTGCAAATCCTGTTCTACCTGCTTGAGACATAGCTCTATCTCTTTGAATGTTAAATTGATTTATTTGTCTATCCTGTCTTAAATCAAATCCTTCTCCTTGAAATTGTCGTAATTGTTGAAACTCTTGAGCTTCAGCTACTCTAGCTCGTTGCAAAGCATCGTATTGTTGTCCTAATAAACTTTTAAATTTTCTTTGTTTAGCTCTTGCCTCTCTACGTCTTCTACTACTACCAAATATACCTCTAATAGCACTAAAGACTTGTACTCCTGCACTAATAGTTGCTGGGTCCATTACATATCCTCCTCTTTAAATATTTGAAATGTTTGACCTAAATCATCCATAACGTTTAAAATGTTAAAATCTTTTGCAACTTCTTTAGATATCATCTTTCTAGTATTTACAATACGTTGTTCTTTCATATTAGTTGGTGCCATCATAGAAGTTTCTTCTGTTGGTTTGTTGTATTTTTTATAAATATCTTCTGCACTTTTCATTCTTCTGTCCTCGTGTGGTACTCCTGGATTCTCAAATATATCTTGAAATCCTTTTGTTGCTTGTTGTACATTACCAGATTCTAATGCTTCTCGTAATGCTTTTTTATCTTTAGTAGAAAACATTGCTTCATTCCCATATATAGTATCATACATATAATCTATTTGAGTGTTAGCAGAATCTTCTAATTTGTTTCGTTTTAAATAATCTTGATAATATTTATTCATAAAATCAAATTGAAATAGTCCATATCCTTTACCACCACCTTTTTGTTTTTGTTGGTAGTCGTATGAACCTCCAGTTTCAACATCAATATTACCCATAATACCTGCTGCTGCTTCTTTACTAAATCCTTTTTCTAATAAATAATTGTATATAGTATCCATAATTACATCCCTGGTGGTGTTTTATCTTGTCCAAAATTTGTTTTTTTAGTATTACCTTCTTCGTCTATTTCTACATTTGTACCTGATAAACCAAACATATTTAACAAAAAATCATCAGCATCTATTTCTTCTTTTGTTATAGTGTTGTAAAACTTGTCATTGATTTTTGTTATACCAGGCATATTTCCTAAAGCATCAGTCATTGATTTTTTATTAATATCAAATAAACGATTTTGTTTTTCTTCTGATGTCATTTCACCATAAGCTGCTTCTCCAATACGTGTACGCATTCTATCTATTAAACCTTCTCCTTCATAATCTCCAGATAAATATTTTGTTTCAAATCTTTCAGCAGCACTTTGAATGCCTTCCATAGCTTCTTTAGCTGCTGCAGCTGCAGTAACTCCTGCTGCTAAATCTGTAAATACATCTCCTTTTAATTCTTCAGGTTTTTCTTTATATATTTGAGCACTTTGTCCTTTTAATTGTGCTTTAATTAAATCTGCTCTACTTGCCATAATTATCCCCTTATCCTGTACCTATACACGTAATATCTAAATCTGTATTAGATACAGTATTATTTGTAAATGTTATTGTTTGTGCATTGTTATCATTAATACTTTTAAGTCTTGAATATTGAAATCTTAAATAATATGTTGTAGCATTAGCAATAGTTACAGAAGTACTATATGTATCGCTAGTACTAGGAGTAGAAGATGTACTTGCTGCAACCTTTAATACTCCATTTAAACCTGCTTGACTGCATTGTATAATTGTATTTCCTGAACCATTACTTAATGTAATTGTTTTACCAGTTGAAAAATCACCACCATTAAATCCTAATCCTGTAAGAGTAAAATCTGTAGGTACATTAGACCAAGATGTTCCTGCTGCAGCTGTTGAAGCAGATACTTCATTTGAGTATGTACCATTATGTGTATTGTTTTTTCCTCTTACTCTATAAGTAAACGTTGTTCCTGCTGATAAACTAGTATTATTATGTGTTGTAGTTACATTAGTATTTGCTAAATTACCCTTTGCAGATGGTGCTATTGTAGCAATAGTTGAATAAGAGCCACTGCCTGTTTTACGTTGTATTTCTAAAT
>CERH01049628.1_pt1 | contig 16356 bp, 12 predicted proteins | sample 530991 | NCBI WGS metagenome assembly CERH01 (sample SAMEA2621191, study PRJEB7988) | marine metagenome | biome: marine biome (ENVO:00000447); feature: mesopelagic zone (ENVO:00000213); material: "saline water (ENVO:00002010), including plankton (ENVO:xxxxxxxx)" | depth 800 m | reverse complement strand
CAACCATCTATGTCGTATTCATCTACCTTCTGGCGACGAAGGAGGGCCTTGTCTGAGCTGCCTGGCGCAGACCGGACTCAGCCCCCCGACATAGACGGAAAGTCTCAGGCAAGAGCCTTGCGCCCGTCGGTCACCACGCACGCTTGCGCGACACGTTTGCCGTCCAGGACGTCGACCACGCATTTGGCGGCGATCATGTTTGTCCGCTTCAGGGCCTCGTCCGTTGAAGCACCCGCATGCGGCGCAGCGATGACATTGGGCAGACCGATCAGCGAATTCGTGACGGGCATCAGTCGGGGATCACTCTCGCTCTCAAAGACATCAAGACCTGCCCCCAAAATTTGGCCCGCCTTCAGGGCCTCCAGCAAGTCGCGGTCATTTACGAGACCGCCCCGCGCAGTATTGATGAGGATTGCTTCGGATTTCATGCGTGCAAAGACATCTGCATTGAATATGTGCATGGTGTCGGCATTGAGCGGCGCATGAAGTGATATATAGTCCGAGCGCTTGACCAGCGTCTCGAAGTCAACAGACTGCAATCCGAATGCGTCAATGTCCTTCTGGTCCAGCGGTTGCGGTGTACAGACGAGGATCTCCGCCTCAAAACCGCTGAGCCGCTTGGCGAGAGAATGCCCGATCCTGCCAAAGCCAAACACTCCAACAGTTTTCTGATACAGCTCGGTGCCGACAAGGATGTTCCAGTGGCCATCGATCATGGCGGCCTGCGCTTCCCGAAACCGTCGACCGATGGATATCATCATGCCGATGACCTGATCGGCGACCGACGCATCGTTGCCGCCAGCCGCGATGGTAACGACCTTTCCCAGATCCTGCGCGGCAGCAATGTCGACCTTCTCAAAGCCAACACCACGTCGTGAGATGATGGCGAGATCCGGCAGCAGCTGTTGGACCTCACGCGTAATGGCCGCATGTCCCACGATCCAGCCACCCGCTCCCTCCAGCAAGGTCTTGATCTGGGAAGGCGATAGCTGAGCCTCGGTTACATTGTCTGGAAGTCTCGCCAGATCGACTTCGCAGCCTTGCGCCTCAAGGAAGGCGATGGCGGCGTCGTCAAAGAATTTCTGCGTGACGACCACTTTACGGGGAGGGAGTTTCATTCAGATCTGCTCCGATGTTTCATTCAGCCAGTGATGCCGGGCTCTATAGCCTGCTTCGAAGGAGGCAATCTCTTCGCGGCGCTGAAGTGTGAGCCCGATGATATCAAGGCCACTCAGCAGCATGGATTTTCGTCTCTCAGGAATCAAAAAGTCAATCTGGAGCCCGGATGCAGAGATCGACTGCGCTTCCAGGTCTATGGTGACATGGTCGCCGGCACGGGCTTGATCCATCAGTTTCTCAGTTGCACCAGCATCGACCTCGATCGCCAGAAGGCCATTGCGGGCGCAATTGTCAAAAAAGATACCCGCAAAGGACGGAGCGATGATCGCCCGGATACCAAGCTGGACCAGTCCCCATACTGCGTGCTCCCGGCTGGATCCGCACCCGAAATTTTCCCCGGTTACGAGGAATTGGGCCTCGTCCCAAGGAGGCTGATTCAGCACGAAATCAGCTTTCGCCCGTCCGTCCGGATGAAACCGCAGATCATGGAAAACACCCTGGGCCAGCCCCTTGCGGTCAATTCCTTTCAGGAAGACCTTTGGCATGATCACATCCGTATCGATATTGGCCGACGGAAGCGCGGCTATATGCGCCGTACACCGTTTGAAAGGTTCAAATCGCATCACATGCCTCCAGGGAGCGCACATCACACAAATGTCCGGTCACAGCTGCTGCTGCGACCATGGCAGGGCTCATCAGATGGGTTCTGCTGCCGGCTCCTTGACGCCCTTCAAAATTCCGGTTCGTGCTCGAAGCACACCGCTCACCGGGTGCGGCGACATCGTCATTCATCGCCAGGCACATGGAGCAACCCGACTGACGCCATTCAAATCCGGCTTCTATGAAGACCTGATCGATCCCTTCGGCCTCAGCCTGACGCCGGACCTGACTGGACCCGGGTACGATGATCCCCCGCACGCCCCTGGCCACACGGCGTCCACGGAGAACATCTGCGGCCGATCGCAAATCCTCGATTCGGGCGTTTGTGCACGAGCCGATAAACGCTCGGTCGATACGAATGGAGGACAACGCCATGCCCGGCTCAAGGCCCATATAGTCCAGCGCACGCTGGGCATCGGCTCTGCGGGAGGGGTCACCTTCCTTTCCCGGATCCGGAACGCTAGCTGTAATCGGCGCCGCCTGATCTGGGCTTGTTCCCCAACTCACCATTGGTTCGATGCTTGCGCCGCTGACCTCTATGATCCTGTCGAAAGTCGCGTCAGCATCAGAACGAAGACCGGCCCAATTCTCTAGCGCTGATTCAAGCGCTGGTCCGTCAGGGGCCCGCGGCTTGCCCGCTATGTAGTCGAATGTCTGTGTGTCCGGAGCGATCAGAGCAGCCCGTGCGCCACATTCGACCGCCATGTTGCAGATGGTCATGCGCCCTTCCATCGACAACGCATCTATCGTGGTGCCAGCGAACTCCACCGCATATCCCCTACCCCCGGCGGCCCCAATCTTGCGAATGACCGCCATGATCAGGTCCTTGGCTGTAATCCCCAGCGGCAATACTCCGTTCACCTCAATTCGCATGTTACGGAGTCGGCGATAGACAAGCGTCTGCGTCGCCAGCAAGTGTTCGATGTCGGATGTGCCGATGCCGAAACCAAGCGCACCAAAGGCACCATAGGTTGTGGTGTGGCTGTCTCCCGCTGCAATCACCAGGCCCGGCATCACAAGACCGAGTTCCGGCATGACGACATGCTCTATGCCCTGCTGCTTGTGAAACAGGTCGAAGAGCTCAATACCGAAATCCCTGCAATTACTGGAAAAATATGCCGTCTGCACATCCGGCGCCTCGCGCGACAGCGCTGTCCGGTCTGCACGAGTCGAGTTGACATGGTCGACGACACCGAGCGCAGAGCTCGGCCGCCAGACTCCTCGGCCCGCCTCACGGATACCGGTAAAGGCCTGCGGGCTGGTATATTCGTTGAGTACAGTACGGTCGACATAGAGCAGCACTTCGTTTCCCGCATCATCAAGGGGGCAAACGGTGTGGGAGTCGACCAGTTTGTCGTACAAGGTTTTTGCGTTGATCATGAGTGTCCTGGCAGCGTCGACAAAGCCATATGAGACTACCCGGCACAGGCGCGCATGGTAGTGAAAATGATGCATCAATTCATGCATGAGCGTTGCGACCGGAAATGCTGCAAGCGCATGGAATCATTCGCCCCCCGAACTGGTCGGCCATGCGCCAGCTGATAGGATGGCGGCTCAGAATAACATGGCCAAAAAGGGAAGATGATGATGGGGCGACTGGCCGGAAAAGTGGTCTTGATCACGGGAGCCAGCCGGGGGCTCGGCCGGCACTGCGCGCTCGGTTATGGCGCAGAGGGGGCAACAGTCATCCCGACCGCACGCTCACTCTCCACCGACAGCGAGGACCGGCCGGGTACAGTCGAGGACACCGCCCGGCTCATTGAGGCAGCAGGCGGCAAGGCATTTCCCTTGGCGTGCGATGTCGCAGATCGGACGTCAGTCCAGGCAGGCATTGACACTGTTCTCGCGCATTATGGCCGCATCGATGTGCTGATGACCAATGCCGTCTATTATGCACCCGGTACCATCTCAACTCTCTCGCCAGACGATTGGGAGCGGCAGTTCCAAGTCAATGTGCATGGTGTCTTCCATGCGATCCGCGCCGTTCCGCCATCCATGATCGCGGCCAAATCAGGCAATATCATTACCATTTCATCCGTTGCCGCAAAGAAACCGAGCCACTATGGCGCAACCAAGAGCGCCGTCGAGACTCTCACGGATACGTTTGCCGCCGAACAAGCGGAAAACGGCATTGCGGTAAATTCGCTGCGACCCGTAGCCGGAATCGAGACTCCAGGCTGGCTTGCCGCACGCCCGGAAAAGGCCCGCAGCGCACGCGCACACCGGCTCTCGCCGCCCGATAGTTATGTCGAAGCCGCCATCCTTCTTGCCATGCAGGAAGCGGCTTCCTGCACAGGAAAACACCTGACCGACGCCGATGTTCTGCGCCACTTTGGCACCGAAGACAGCTTCGAGCACTACCGGTCAATCAACGCTCCTGTCTGGTCCGAAGAGGGCCGCGGAACAGAGACATCTGTATAATGAAGAACACGAGTCTTGCGAAGTGGAAGTCCGGGAACAAGTCGCTCGGTGCCTGGATCAGCCTAAGCGACGTGTACGCAACCGAGACTCTGGCCCGGATGGGATTCGACTGGCTATGCTTCGACCTCCAGCACGGGCTTATCTCCTATACCCATCTGCTGAACCTCATCCCCGCCCTGTCCGGCACGGGAGTGACACCGCTGGCGCGCGTCTCCCGAAACGATGCGGGAGAGATCGGTCGGGTGCTGGACGCCGGGACGCAGGGTGTGATCGTGCCGCTGGTCAACACCGCAGAGGAAGCGGCTGCTGCGGCTGCCGCATGCCGGTATCCGCCGCGCGGCCACCGGTCCTTCGGGCCGTTACGCGCCATGTTGCTGGACGGGCCAGCCTATATTTCAGCGGCGAATGACGAGACGGCCTGCATCGCCATGGTCGAGACCGAAGAAGGCCTGCGCAATGTGAGGGCCATTGCCGCCACCCCCGGGATTGATGCGATCTTCGTGGGCCCCATGGACCTCTCCTTCGGTCTCGGCATCAAACCCGGTGATTTTGACAACCCCCGCTTTACCGCGGCTTTGCGGGACATACGCGAGGCGTGCGATGCGGCAGGCTGCGCAGCCGGGATTTACGGTTATTCTGCGGAAGCGGCTTACGCCGCGCTTGCCCAAGGATTTACGTTCGCTTCGGCAGGAAACGATAGCGGTTTCCTGCGTGAGGGGGCCACAGCCGCTCTGAAGATTGCTGGCGCAACGCCGGACACACATGAACAGAAGACCGGCTACTAATTATCGACCGCGAGACCGGCCGCGACTGCGGGCAGGCGTAATGGAAAAGGAAATTCAGCATGAATGGTGCGGAAGCGTTTATTGAAACCCTCAAGACCTGTGGGGTCGAGGTCTGCTTTGCCAATCCCGGCACGTCTGAGATGCAACTCGTAGCTGCAATTGACCAGCAGGACGGCATGCGAGCCGTACTCGGCCTCTTCGAAGGCGTGGTAACCGGGGCCGCTGACGGCTATGGCCGCATGGCAGACAAGCCGGCCGTGACGCTGCTCCATCTCGGCCCGGGTCTCGGAAACGGTCTTGCCAATCTCCACAATGCCCGCCGCGCCGGCACACCGCTGATCAACATGGTGGGAGATCATGCCACCTATCATCTCCACTTCGATGCTCCGCTGACCTCCGATGTTATGTCGGTCGCAAAACCGATGTCGGACTGGGTACGTGTGTCCCGATCCGAGCGGGACCTTGCTCAGGCGGGGGCCGAAGCCTTTGCCACCGCCATGTCTTTTCCCGGCAAGATCGCGACGGTGATTGTGCCTGCAGACCACGCCTGGACGCCGGGCGCCGCCTCGGTCGAGGCCCCGCAGCCTCACGCGCCGGCGCAGACCCCCACAGCCACCATCAAGGCCGCCGCCGAAGCGTTGGGGTCGGCAACCGGCGAGGCCTGCCTCTTTCTCGGTGGGCGGGCCCTTCGCGAAGAGTCGCTTGAAATCGCTGGCCGGATTGCCGCTGCGACCGGTGCGCGGCTGGTCTGTGAAACCTTTCCCGCCCGGCTGCAGCGGGGCACCGGACGTGTGCCCCTGGAAAAACTGCCCTACTTCGGGGAGCAGGCACTGGAGTATCTGAGCACTTTCAGCACCATCGTGACCTGCGGCACCGAGCCCCCTGTCGCCTTCTTCGCCTATCCAGACAAGCCGAGCTGGCTAGTGCCAGATGAGGCCCGCCTGATCCGTCTCGCCTCGTTACGGGAGGACGCCCATACGGCACTTTCCCGCCTTGCCAACTCCCTTGATGCGCCGGCCGAGCCTGCCAAATACCAGCAACGCGAGATACTTCCCGCTGACCCCGGCAAGCTGACGACTCGTTCTATCGGGGCCATCCTTTCAGAGCTCATTCCGGAAGACGCCATTATTTCCGACGAGTCAGCCACCGCAGGTCTTGCGATCTATGGCATGACAGCCGGCGCGGAGCGGCATGATTGGCTGACCCTCACCGGGGGCGCCATCGGGCAAGGCATGCCCCTTGCGATTGGAGCGGCCATTGCCTGCTCCGACCGGAAAGTGCTCAGCCTGCAGGCTGACGGATCAGGCATGTATACAAATCAGGCCCTGTGGACAATGGCGCGTGAAAACCTGGATGTCACAACTATCATCTTCAACAATGGCTCCTATGCGATCCTCAACGTGGAGCTGCAAAGGGTGGGCGTCCAAAATCCGGGGCCGAAGGCCCTTTCCATGCTCGACCTGACAAGACCTGAAATCAACTGGTCGCAAATTTCTGAAGGCATGGGGGTGCCGGCTGTACGGGCGACAACATCGGATGAATTCAGGACTGCACTACTCGATGCCCTGGCAGCAAAAGGGCCGCGCCTGATCGAGGCCATCCTGTAACATGCGCAAATCGCTCAACCTTCTGCCTGCATCATTTGAAGATTTCCGCGAAAGAGCGGAACGGCGGCTGCCACGCTTCCTGTTTGACTATATTGACGGAGGCGCCACTGCTGAGGTGACCCTGCGCCGAAATGTTACGGACTGGGAATCCATCAAGCTCAACCAGAAAGTCCTGTGCGACGCCTCTCAGTTGGATTGCGGAACAGAATTGTTCGGCGAGAAACTGGCAATGCCAGTCGTGCTCGCTCCCATCGGGATGGGCGGCATGAGCGCAAGGCGCGGCGAGGTACAGGCAAAACGCGCAGCCGATGCCGCCGGGATTCCCTTTTGCCTCTCGACGGTCGGTATCTGCCCGATGGATGAAGTCGCCAAAGTCTCCGACAAGCCATTCTGGTTCCAGCTCTACATGCTCAAGGATCGAGGCATCGTGAAGGAAATAATGGAGACGGCCTGGGAGCAGGGTGTACGTACCCTCGCCTTCACCATCGACCTGGCTGTCTTGGGCACACGCTATCGTGACATCCGAAATGGTCTGGCAGGCGGGTTGAATATGTGGGGAAAGCTGCGCGCCGGCCCGGTTGACTACATGCTCCATCCGGGATGGGCAATGGATGTTGGCCTGAAGGGCGGGCCCCATGGCTTTGGAAATCTTGCCCCATATGTTCAGCATTCCAGCAACCCGCGAGATTATGCGGCGTGGACGGCCGAGCAGTTCGACAACTCGGTGACGTGGAACGACATTGAATGGTTACGCCAGACCTGGCGCGGCAACCTGGTCCTGAAAGGCATACTCAATGTCGAGGATGCACGTCAGGCCGTGGCCGTCGGCAGTGATGGCATCATCGTGTCGAACCATGGCGGTCGGCAGCTCGACGGCGTTGCATCTACAGCGGAGATGCTGCCGGCCATCGCCGACGCTGTAGGCAGCGAGACAACGATTCTCGTCGATGGCGGAATCCGCTCGGGGCAGGATATCGTCCGCGCCCTCGCGCTCGGCGCCAGGGCGGTGCTGATCGGCCGACCTTGGGCCCTAGCCCTTGCCGCAGCCGGCGAAGCGGGCCTGTCCCGTATGCTGGAGTTAATGAAACAGGACATGCGGACCGCACTCGGATTGACCGGCGTCCAAACCGCCCACGCTGTGACACGCAATACTCTTCTTGGAGGCTCATAATGGAACTGCTCACGTCAATTCATGCAGTGGTCGGCGATGCCGGCCTGATCACAGGCGAGGATGTCGCCAAACGCCCCGCAGACTGGCTTGGCCAGTCACATTGCGGCGCGATGGCGATTGTACGCCCCCGCACCACGGCCGAGCTTTCCGCCATCATGAAACTTTGCCACGCGGCAAAGCAGCCGGTTGTGCCTGCAGGCGGACTGACAGGTCTCGTCCATGGGGCCGAGTGCAATCATGACGAGATCCTTATCTCCTTGGAGCGTATGCGGACTATTGAAGCCATCGACCCGATCGGGCGCACCATGACCGTCGAGGCCGGGGTTCCCTTGCAGTCAGTACATGACACGGCAGCCACGCATGACCTGATCTATGGGGTGGACCTCGGAGCGCGCGGCTCCTGCACGATAGGCGGTAACATCTCGACCAATGCTGGCGGCAATACGGTCATCCGCTATGGCATGACCCGCGAAAACATTCTCGGTCTCGAGGCCGTCCTCGCCGACGGACGGGTCGTGACCTCAATGAATTCCCTCTTGAAGAACAATACCGCCTATGACCTCAAGCAGCTTTTCATTGGAAGCGAGGGAACGCTGGGGATTGTTACACGGGCGGTCCTGCGCCTGCAACCTGCGCCGAGAAGTGATGCGACAGCAATCCTGGCGATCGACAGCTTCGAAAAGCTCACACAATTCTTCGCGCATGTCAGCAAGCGCTTCGGAAGCCTGTTGCGCTCCTTTGAGGTGATGTGGGACAATTATTATCAGATGATTGGCGTCGACAGCGGCCGTCACCAGCCCCCACTTGCCGCAGGCCACAAATTTTATGTCATCGTTGAGGCCGCCGGCGTCGATCCCGAGCGCGATGAAGCTTTGTTCACTGAAGTGTTGTCAGAGGCCCTTGAGCTCGAACTGGCAGCCGATGCCGTTCTGGCAACCTCAAAGGCACAACGCGACAGCATTTGGGCGATCCGTGAGGATATCGAAGGCCAGATCAAAGCGATGATGCCGGGCATTGCGTTCGATGTAAGTCTGCCGATCATGTGTATGCAGGACTATGTCAACGTGCTTCAGGACAAGCTTGCATCCGCCTGCGGCGAGCAATCCATGATGGCTGTCTTTGGTCATATTGGCGATGGCAATCTTCATCTCCTCGTCGCGCCGCGGCCCTGGAGCGAGGAAGCCCATCATCGCGCCGAGCAAATGGTCTATGAACCCCTACCTGCCTTGCAGGGATCCGTCTCTGCCGAACATGGCATAGGGCTCGACAAGAAAGATTGGCTGCCCCTTTCGCGATCCCCGGAAGAAATAGAGTTGATGCGACACCTCAAGACTGCGCTGGATCCCAGCAACTTGTTGAACCGGGGAAAGCTTTTCCTCGAACCTTGAGAAGGTTCGTCCCCCCTTCTCAGGTCCCTTGCAACGCACCTGTTCCGACGACGCTCATGATATCCGGGATCGGTCACTCTGGGCGCATCCCCATTCGATAGGCCTTTCCTGTACGGGTGCGTCACAGAGGCATATGTGTCTCAGCAGGTGATGGCGGATCTGGAGAACAGGCGCTGACTTCAGGCCGACAGGAATGGCGGTTATGGCTTAGACCGGCAGTGATGGTCTCTTGGTTGCGCTCAGGGGATGATCCGCCATGGGAGCAGTGCTCCCATGGCGGTCAACCTTCCTGGTTAAACAGATACTTTGTCCGCCTCATGCGCTGATTTGATCAGCGATGGGGGGATGTCAGGCTTTGGCGCGAACCATCGGTGCAGGGCGGGCATGACCAGAAGTGTGAGCAAGGTGGATGTCCCCAAGCCGCCTGTCACGACGGTCGCGAGGGGACGCTGCACCTCTGCCCCAACGCCTGTGGCGAAGAGGAGAGGCGCAAGGCCAAGGGCAGTCGTCATCGCTGTCATCAGCACGGGCCGGGCACGCAGACCTGCGGACTCAATTGCCAATTCGTCTAGGCCCCTGCCTCCACGGGCAAAGTCATCCATGAAGCTGACCAGCACCATTCCGTTGCCGAGTGCAATTCCGAACAGGGCGATGAAGCCAACCGTTGCCGGCACCGAAACCGGCAGGCCAGCGAGCCAGAGCGCAAGCGCACCCCCGGTCAGGGCCAGCGGAATATTCAGGAGAATCAGGATCGCCGATTTCAGCCGCCCGAAGGTCATCAACAGGATGAGCAAGACGATTCCCAGCGTGATCGGGATCACCACCACGAAGCGGGCATTCGCCTGCTGCTGCAGCTCGAATTGTCCGCCCCAGACCAGCCGGTAGCCAGGCGGCAGGCCCAGCTGCGCATCAGTCGCACTTTGGGCCTCTGCCACGAACGATCCGATGTCCCTTCCACGCACATTTGCCTGCACAGCGATGAAGCGTTCACCATCCTCTCGCGTGATCTGGCGCGGGCCGATGACTGTTTCGATCTTCGCGACTGTGGCAAGCGGCACGCGCGCGCCTGTCGGCGAGACAAGCACGACCCGGCTGATGGCTTCAGGCGTATCCCGGCTGTCCTCCCGCAACCTCACAATGATAGGAAACTGCCGGACACCTTCGAACAGGGATCCCGCCTGAGCGCCGCCGACAGACGCGCGCAATGCATCCAACGCATCCTCGACATCCAGCCCGTAACGGCCAAGCGCGACACGGTCGACGGTGACGACAAGTTGTGGTGCTCCGGTGATCTGGTCGGCTTGCACTTCCGACGCGCCATTCACGCCTTGGAGCAGGGCTTGCAGGTCCCGCGACTTTTTCAGCAGGACCTCTGGATCTGGCCCAAATATCTTCACAGCCAGTTCGGCACGCGTGCCCGTGATCAGTTCGTCAACCGCCATGGCAATGGGCTGGCCGATACTCACGACGATGCCGGGATAGGACTCAAGATCTTCGGAAATGGCCGTGCGTAAAGCTTCAGGCGTCATGCCCTTGCGCCATTGCATATGCGGTTGCAGTTCGACGAACGCTTCCGCGCTGTTTGTCGGGTCGGCATGCGCGCCAACCTCTCCCCGGCCAATACGGGTAACGATGGATTTTATCTCTGGGAAATTGGCGAGGAGCCGCGTCTCGATCCGGGTTGTTGTCTGCGCCGCTTCAGTCAGAGAGATCGAAGGCGCCATCGTCACGCGCAACAGGATATCACCTTCCTCCAGCGAGGGCGTGAACTCCGATCCGAGCCGCGATCCGGCAAAACCGCCCGCTAGCAGGAGCGCAACCGCCAGTCCGACCGCCGCGAACCGCTTGCGAACAAAGAAGCCTGAAACCCGGCTTATGCTGTCTGCAATGTATCCATTGCCGGCTTTGCCCACCCTGGATGATCGTCGCATCAGGCCATTCGCCATGGAAGGCGCGATCAGCGCCGCATAGAAGAGCGATCCCGTCATTGCCAACGCCGCAGCGGCGGCCAGAGGACGGAACGTCTTCCCTTCGACCCCTTGCAGGGAGAAGAGGGGCAGGAAGACGACAATCACCACCGCTACGGCAGCGATGAGGGGCGCGATCACGTCTGCGGTCGAACGCGCCACGATGGCGCGCCTGTCTTCCGATGGCATTGCTTGTCGTAAAGCCCGGTCCACGTTCTCCACAATCACGATAGCCCCATCCACCATCATGCCGATGGCAATGGCGACGCCCCCAAGCGACATGAGGTTGGCGCTTATGCCTAGCACTTGCATGGCGATGAACGCGAAGCCGACAGAAAAAGGGATGGAAAGGACAACGACAAGGCTCGGCCGCCATCCTCCGAGGAAGATGAAGACCACAAGGGCAACAAGCAGGGCGCCTTGCCACAGGGCCGTTGTCACCGTGGCAGCTGCCTTGTTCACCAGCGTACCCTGATCATAATAGGGTACCGCTTCGACCCCTTCCGGCAGGCTCGCATTGATCTCCTCAAAGCGCTGCTGCACGCGAGAGATCACATCCGAAGTGTTGGTGCCGTAAAGTTTCAGAACAAGCCCGGCGACAACTTCGCCTTCGCCATTGGCCGTCGCCAGACCCTGCCGCACGCCGCCGCCAACAATCAAATCACCCAGATCACCAACTCTGACAGGACGGCCATCATCCACCTTCACGACAATTTCTGACAGGTCATCAACACTATGCGCCAAGCCCACCCCGCGCACCGTGAATTGCTCTGAGCCGATCTCGATGAACTGAGCGCCTTCGGTCCGGTTGCCGCGCTCCAGCGCGGTCATCACGTCATCAATCTGGATATTGTAGGCCAGCAAGGCGTCCGGATCGAGTTGGACCTGGTATTGTTTTTCGAACCCGCCAAGTGACAGAACTTCTGTCACGCCGGGCACCGTCTGCAGCTGGTACTTGATGATCCAGTCTTGGATCTCGCGCATCTCAACCAGGTCTCGCGTACCGGTTTGGTCGTCCAGCCTGAAATAGAGGATGATGCCAAGCCCGGTCGAGATCGGCCCCATCTTGGGATCCCCGAAGCCATCAGGGATGTTTCCCCGTGCCTCGGCGAGGCGTTCGCCGACGACTTGCCGGGCGAAATAGACGTCCGTGCCGTCCTCGAAATAGATGTTGACGACGGACAATCCAAAATTGGAGACAGAGCGCATGCTCTTGAGTTTGGGCAGCCCCGACATGGCCGTTTCGATCGGATAGGTAACGTATCGCTCGACCTCTTCCGGTGCGAGGCCTTCGGTTTCAGTGAAAACCTGAACCAGCGAGGGTGTGACATCCGGGAAGGCGTCAACGGGAAGCGCCTGGAAGGCAAACAAGCCACCGAGCGTCATGGCGAGAGCTGCGATGGCCGCAAGAAGACGCCCACCTGAAATGCGGTGCATAAAATTGATCATGATGCTGAATCCTAGTGTGCGTGTCCGTCGCCAAACGCGTCTTTCTCAAGCTGGGCCTTCAGGGTAAATGCACCGCTTGAAACGAAAGGCTCTTCCTCGGAAAGGCCTGACCTGATCTCCACGAAATCACCGGAACTCGCACCGATGGTCACGGGTCGCGGTTCGAAGCCACCTTCGACCGGCACAAAGACGGAAGGTCTCTCTTCAACGGTTTGCACCGCATCTTGGGGGACGCGCAGGACGTCGCTCTGACCGCCAACACCGATCTCTGCGGTTATGAACTGGCCAGCACGCAAGTGTCCGTCAGGGTTGTCAACAATAACCCGTGCTGTCGCAGTCCGTGAGGTCTCGTCTATGACTGGTAGGATGAACGCGACAACTGCCTGCGTGATGGTCCGTCCGTCATCGGCCTTAAGGGATACCGGGGCGCCGGTGCGGATGCGGGATATATCCTGCTTGTAGACGGCAATATCTGCCCATACGACGCTGTCATCAAGGATGGTGAAAAGCGTATCCGCGCTGGCGTCGCCTGCCGACACTGTTTCCCCGAGCGTCACCGCGCGCTGGACGACCATGCCTGCAATCGGTGCTGTCAAATAGGCATTTGAGTTGTCGCCATCATTCGCTTTGGCAATACCGGCCAAGGCTGCATGGCTGACACCTGCGGCATGCAGTTCATTCTCGGCAGCGTCACTTGCGGCCTTTGCCGCTGCATATCCTGCGCGCGCCGCCTGAACATCAGCCTCTGATGTGATCTTGTCCGCCCAAAGCTGCTCTTCGCGGGTCAGCGCCTTGGCGGCGAGTGACCTGCTGGTCTCAGCGTTTAGCCAAGCTGCCTTCAGGATTGCGAGTTCCCGGCTCGTGATCCGCACCAGCGTGTCACCGCGTTCGACCATATCGCCTTCATTGGCATAAAGTTGGGCAACGATGCCGCTGATCTTCGGCGATACTTTCGCCACCCGGTCACCATCGAAGCGGATTTCAGCCGGCAGGTTCAATGTTTGCCCCATGGCGCCGGGGGTGGCTTTTCCCACTACTATACCGGCTTCTGCAGCCGCCTGTTCTGTCAGACGGACAATATCATCATGATCTTCCTCAGCCGTTTCTTGATCATGATCGTCGTTAGCTGAATCGTGTTCATCCTGGTCCGTGTGCGCAGTTTCAACTTTGCTGGTCACATCAGCGCCGCACGCGGTCAGAATCAGCGCCAGCGCAGAAAGTGTCGCCTTTAGTGTCAGTGTCTGTCTCATTGGAAATCTCCATCAAAAGGGACAACGCCGATGATGCTTCGCAGGCGCATGCTTTCGGCATTGAGATCCCGGTTGGCCGCGATCACGGCCAGCGAGGCTTCGATGAGCCCTTTGCGGGCATCGAGGGTGGTTGTGAGATCGAACTTTCCGGCCGCGTAGCCTTGGACGGAGGCCTCATAGGCAGCGCGGGCAGCCGGCAAGGCTTCGTTTTCCAACAGTGTGAGGCGATCGCGCGACGCCCGCACTTTCGTCACGGCGACCCGCTGGCTTGCCAGCAAGTTTGCTTCCACGGCAAGCCGGTTCAGTCTCTCCGCATCTGCGCGATAGCCTGCGGCCCGCGCGGCATCCCGGTTTCGGTCGAATAGCGGGACCGGAACGCGCACGCCCACCAGAAAAGCGTTTTCGCCCGTTTCTTCAAACTGCCTGATCCCGGCAGAGACTGTCAGGTCTGGCATCGCGGACACGTGAGCAACGTCGCGGTCAGCAAGCCTGGCGGACTCGCTGGCGATGGCCATGGCGATTTGCGGGTGAGTCCCCTCGCGGGCGCTTTCCGATTGCAGTTGGGACAAAGCGGTCCCGCTGGTCTCGGGCAAGGCGAATTGCGGATCCGAACTACCCCAGAGGGCAGCAAGATCATAACGCTTCTGCTCGACATCTGCGCGCGCCTGATAGACAGCCGCGCGCAAGGCAGCGGCATCGGCGTACGCTCGGGATTGTTCGGGTGGCGCGGCGGCCCCCGCCTCCACACGCTTTGACACGGTCTCGAGAAGTGTGTCTGCAAGGTCAGCCGCCTGTTCCGCCAGATCAGCGACCTGAGAGGCGGCTAGCAGGTTATACAACAGCAACGCTGCTTCCAGCTCCGTTTCGCGAAGAATGACACTGCATTCGGCTGCACCGAGAGCCGCATTGGCCTGCGCGGCCTGCTGACGTTTCGTACGCTTGCCGCCGAGCTGGAAGGTCTGTTCAATCGAGAGGGTTGTCTCGCTCTGGTCGAAGCCGGCCAGCGGGCCTGAGCCCGAGAAGTTCTCTACTTCGAGGCCGATGGACGGATTTAGCCGGCGGCCCGCCTGCGCGGCGTCTGCCTTTCGGGCCCGCGTTTCCAGTGCGGCCCGGCGCACGCTGGGAGAGGCGCCGCGCACTTGCTCCAAAACGATATCGAGTGTGAGCTTCGTATCCGGTGTTATAGGTTGCGCATCGGCCTGAGGCCCGCTGCACGGCGCGGCAATCGCACCACCCGCAAAGGCGGCAGCGATCAGGATGCACAATGCACCCTGGCTGAATTTTGACATGGAGAATAAGTCCTCGTGGTAATCTGAACGACGAACGGACAGCGCAACAAGCGCCGCTATCGGGTCAGACTAGGCACGCGGGGGACGATAGAGGCCCATAGGTTCGGCGAGTAATGCGGATTCCCCGCCGCGAGGACGTAGAATACCGTTGTTGAGACGGCCGGGCATCGACGAGGAAAGTCCCGTTCCGACGACGTGGAAATGGCAACTGCCGCAATTGTGAGCGTGATGCTCATGATCCGGCGTCTCTTCGTCATCACGAGATTCCAGATCAATGATCTGCGTTGCCAGATCAACCGACGCACATTCAGCATCAATGGTATCGACCGGATGGATATCTGCAGTAGCTGAGCCGAATCCCATCATCACCATCAGCACAATGGCGAGCGAAATTCTGCTCAAATAGGCTCGTGGTCCTGATATCATGTCTGAACTCATAGCAAATCCCCGCCTAATATTCACTGAAGAAATTCATCAGGAATAGCCGCGATCTCGCGTGCATGTAGAGCTTCTTCGGAATCTGCGATTGGGAGCGAAAAATCGTTCCATAGATCGGTGCCGGCATCCGGAGCCACAAGACGTTATCTGATCATCAATTCATGCATGCATTTTCACTCTAAGCAGACATGGAAGGCTTCGTGGGGATTCAGGAGTTTCGTCCGGGGGCCTTTGATCTGACGAGGGAGGGATGTCACAGGGCTTCGACGAGGTAGTCGACAAAGCAGCGCACGCGGGCAGGCAGATTAGCGCCGCCGACAAAGACGGCATGGATTTCCTCGACATCGCCGGGATTGTAGGCTTCCAGCAAGGGGACCAGTCGGCCGTCGGCAATTTCCGCTGCGACACTGAACGCGCCGACCCGTGCCACGCCGACGCCCGCCATTGCCAATTGTCCAAGCGTTTCGCCATTATTGGCTTCTATATTACCGCTTACAGTCAGCGCATATTCCTCATCTTCCCGTCGGAAGGGCCAGACCGGCTCAGCGCGGCGGAAATTGAAGCTGAGGCAATTATGCCCGTGCAGGTCTTCCGGCAGGGTCGGCGTGCCATGCCTGGCAAGATAAGCGGGGGAGGCGACAATAACCCTTCGGCTTTCTCCGAGTTTGCGGGCAGTGAGATTACTGTCAGAAAGCGGGCCGAACCGGATCGCGACATCCGCCTGCCCGGCCGCGACGTCGACCAAGCCGTCGCTCAGATTGATATCCACCAGGATGTGCGGATACCGGGCTACAAAAGCTCCCAGCAGCGGC
>CERH01086697.1_pt1 | contig 16460 bp, 20 predicted proteins | sample 530991 | NCBI WGS metagenome assembly CERH01 (sample SAMEA2621191, study PRJEB7988) | marine metagenome | biome: marine biome (ENVO:00000447); feature: mesopelagic zone (ENVO:00000213); material: "saline water (ENVO:00002010), including plankton (ENVO:xxxxxxxx)" | depth 800 m | reverse complement strand
CGCACGGTCAGGCTCTCGATCCAGCCCTCAAGGCGCGAGACGGCGACATTTTCGAGCCGCTCATTTGTTTCGACGACGCCAAAGGCCCGCAGCGACTGACCTATCTCGACGGTTTCGGCCGGCGCTGTTCGAATGCCCATGGTCTGGATCATCTCCGGCGCGACGGCGATAGTGCCATCTCCCTGCGCACCGCCGGCCTCGGCGGCAACAGGCACAAGGTCCATGCCGCAGATCGGGCACGAACCATCCGGATCGGTTGAGATGTAGTGCGGGTGCATGGGGCACGTGTACTGGGTCGCTTCAGCTGAGACGGCGGCGACCTGGCCTTCTGCAGGAGTTTCGGTTGTACGCACACCGGGAGTGTCGTTGCAGGCTCCAAGGAGCGCGGCAGCGCCCAGGGGTAAGAGAAAAGCTAATCGTTTCATGGCGTCACCAGAAGAGCGTTCATGCGCGCAATCGCAGCGGCCCGGCGGGCTGCTTCTGCGGCGATGTCAGCGCGGAGTTTGAGGATGGCGAGTTCGCCGTCGATGATCGGCGCATAGTCGCCGACACCGGATTCGTAGATGATCAGCTGCGACGCGATCTCGTCTTCCACGGCGGCGATGTTGCGCTCAAGGACAGCGATATTATCTTCAGCGGCCCGCCATGCGGCGGCCTCGGCGGCGTAGCGGGCGGCGGCACTTCGGGCGGCGGCCTGATAGCGCATTTCTGCGCTCGCCCTGTCAGCCCGTGCCGCGCGCAGGCGCGGCTCCTGGCTGCGCTCCGCCCACAGCGGGACTGTGAACGTCACCATGCCGGACACCCAGTCATCGCCCGCGAAATTCGCGCCGGACTCACGCTGCTGATAGGTGAGCTGCGCGCCCCAGTTCGGACGCCAGGCGGCTTCGGCGCCATCTACGGAAAAATCGGCCATGCGGATACCGGCGTCAGCCACTCTGACAGTATGGAAGTCCATCGCCTCGCCCGACCAGTCGCGCGGCGCGACCGGGGGCGCGGGCGTTGCAGGCACGACCCCGACCAGGTCAATCAGACGGGCGTCGATTTCCGCCGCCTGACGATCCAGATCGATCAGAACGCGCGAGACACCGGTGCGTTCGGCTTCGATCTCCGCAAGGCGGAAGACGGCGGGCCGCCCGGCGTCGATCTCAGCTTGGGCGACCTGTGTCAGCTCGTCATACTTTTTGTTTCGCTCACCCGCGAGAACGCGCTGGCGTTCGATCCGCGCTTTCTCGTGTAGCAGTGCGATCAGTTCGCCGCGCAATGTCGCTAGCTGCGCGGCTTGTATCCGATCGGTTTGCTCAGCCATGGCGCGTGCTTCGCCAGAACGCGCATTGCGGCCCGCACGGTTTGGAAAGTCCTGGCGAACACCGATCGCTTTGTTGGTCGGTAGGAACTCGGAAAATGACGGATCGAAGATCGGGAAATTGTTGATGCCGACAGAGACAACCGGATCAGGCAAGGCGGTTGCGGCAACGCCCCGCTCACGAGACGCATCCGCCTGATAAGTCAGTGCAGTAAGCGAGGGATGATCGGCGAGATGCGCTTCCAGCTCTTCAAAAGACTGCGCCAAGGCAGTGCCGCCTGGCGCGATACACAATGCGAGCGCGCATGTGAGCCAGATTCTGAGTTTTGGGGACATGTATAAGCACCTGAGTTGATTGAACTTGAAGCAGCGAAACCCGCGTGGAACCGCGGGCGCTGCCAGATCAGATCAACAGGCGCTGTTTGAGGGTAATCGGTGTGGCACGCGGTAAGGGGGGATCGCCCGGCGGCCCGGTCTTGAAGATCGTCTCGGCGTGTCCGAACCCTTCGAACCGCGAGGCGATCACGGCCAAAGGGATCTCGGGCGAGACCTGCGTCAGTAGTGCGCCATTCTCAAAAGACTGAGCCTGCATGACCGCGCTGTCGCAATCGAGGCAGCCCGGACAATCCGTAGGTGCGGGCGGTTGTTGACCTGTCTCGCTATCCCCATGCGCAGAAAGTGGCGCCTCGCCGTGGCAGGGCGGCGTTTCAACTGAGGTGTGCGACGCGGCAGGCTCGGCATGTCCGGCAAGACAGCACGCCATGATCGGCAGCGTCGCCACGAGGGCAACGGCAATCAGGATCAGGAGGCGTGTCAGTTTCAGCATATTCTCTTTAGACTACAGCAAGAGGGGTTAATATTCGTATACTCCCAAGGGGGTATCTTTCCAAGTTACTTCTTGCGACCGCCAAGCACAGCGACAAGTTCTTCGACTTTCTCGCGGCGCTCATCCACATCGTCGCTGGTCAGGGCATGGTCGACACAGGTGTCGAGATGATCCTGAAGAGTAAGGTTTTCGAGCGCCGACAGGGCCGCCTTGATCGCCTGCACCTGTCTTACGACGTCGATGCAATAGCGATCCTCATCAATCATTTTCGAGACACCGCGCACTTGGCCCTCAATACGAGCAAGGCGCTTAAGTGCGGCCGCTTTCGTTTCTGATTTCATATCCTAGTGCCTCATACCGGGTATATTGATTAACGCGCAAAGCAGCGCGGCTGAACCCTCAAAGCACCAGCGCCTTGAGCGGCATCCAAATGCCCATCGCCATCATGACCAAATTCTCTGTGAGCGAAACGAAGCCGAGCGGAACATTGGAGTCCCCGCCCACACACGCGCATTTCAGCTCGCGCTTGTCGATATAGACCGCCTTGTAGACCGAAATGGCGCCGATCGTTCCGATGAAAAGCGCAATGGGCGAACCGATCAGGGCTGCTGCGCCGCCAGCTATCATCAGGATACCCGCAGCGGCCTCGGCAAAGGGATAGACATAGCCATATCCGACCTTGCGCTGCGCCAGCAGGTCATAGTTGAGGAACATGGTCGAGAAACTCTCGACATCTTTGAGTTTCTGCAGCGCCAGCATTGTCATGGCGAAAGCTGCGAACAGTTCGATCGTACGGACCGACACGGCGGTTCCGCGGAAGAACCACATCACCGCCAGCGCGAGCAGGGCGCTGACCGCGAAGATCATGAGGACAGGCGTGTAGGTCTTCTTGTTCGAGTTCGGATCATAGTCAGTGAACCGTGCGCGCAGGCTGTCATAGCCGCCAATCCGCTCTCCTCCGATGAAGGCTTGCGGCGTGGTTTTGACATCATGCTGTTGTTTGAAAGCATCGGTTTCTTCGCGCGTCGTCAAATGGTGGTCTTCGACAACATAGCCCTGTCGCTCAAGAAGCCATTTCGATTTGAGGCCGTAGGGACAAAGGTGATGATCCATGACCATCCGGTACAGCACTGCGGTTTTCTTGGTCTGATCAAGCATCAGCGGTTCCTATTCATCTGGGAACCGACCGCATTTTCTGCGTCCAGCAAGCCTTCAAATTCTGGTACGGGTCGCGCCGCCGCGTCAGCTTCTGTCAGCGCCGCACCGTTTTCCGCAATATCTGCGATCAACCAGTCCATCTCCTTGATCTCGCGACGTTGTGCTCTGATGATTTCGTCGGCGAGTTCGCGCACACGAACATCTTCGATACCGGCGCGTTCACTCACCATGATCGCAATGGAGTGATGCGGGATCATGGCTTTCATGTAGGAGCGGTCTTCCACCGTGGCCTGGCTGCGCACCAGCCAAAGCGCCAGCAGAAAGACAATCGCTGCGCCGCCATAGATTGCCAGATTGATTTTCTGATTCTTGTACATATTCAGCATAAAACTCAGCATGATAACGGCCATCGCGCCGCCCATGAGAAATGCCATGTAGAAACGCGTTTCGCTCCAGCGGACATGCTCGAAGGCGTAGGTGTTCAGATACATAAGGCCGAGCATGACAAGCGTGGATGTGCCGATCATGGCCGCAAAGCGCCAATAGGTATTTTTCATCTCCATAGTCTTGTCCTCCGAATACAGGGTATGGGTATCGAACGTCTGCGCTGCGATTTCGTTCCAGCGGCAGTCGCGATCCTCAGGCGCCGTCAACACCCATGACAGATCTAGGCTACTGCTCTCTCCATCAGGGAAAAGCACATACCCTATGGGGGTATATATTTATACATGCGGTTTCCGTCAACGACCTTTTGCGGAAGAGTCTCTGCCAACGAGATCAAATCGTCATTCGACGTGCGACGCCAATGCGGCCGGAGCGGCCATCAGCTTCCAATCGAAGCCCTTCGGGACCGGCTCAATCTTGCCTTTAGACTGACATTCAAGACGTTCAGTGTCCCTCAGATTTCGCCATACGGATCGCAACCTGCTGGACAAAATGATCGTATCTGCGTTTCCCCAAGGCGTAGGCGGCTTCTCGCTCACCTTCAGGCAACGGGTCCATACGGGTCAGCCAGTATAGGACATATTGCGCCAGTGTTTCGGTGCAGAGGCGCAGATCGGTTTCGATTCGATCCTGTCGTACGTCAAACCGGTCGATCCGTGACAGTAGCTGTGCATCGCGGCGCTCCACCTGATCCGGGTCAAAATACTGCTCTATCGCTGTCTCAATGATTGCCGTCATGGTCGAACCATGGGCTGCAGCCTCAACTGTCAACCGCTCCCATAGGTCATCGGACACACGGATATTGATCCTGTTGCGTTTCATCGCCTAGCGCTCCGGGATCATGTCTTGATCGACTTCGTCCAGGGCCAGCGCCTTTCGCACAGCATCGAGATGTCCGGCATCCGCCGGATCGATGGGGTCATCCTCCCCGCCCTCATCGCAGGGAACGTCCATGTCAGGAGCTGGCTCCATCTCCTGTTCAAGCTCATGACGGATCTCTCGCCCGGCATCTCCGTCCTTCGCAATGTCCCCGATCAATTCGGCGGTATCGGACTCGGTGAGAAACCCCACCCAGTCAGAGGCAGGCGCCAGCGACAAACCCGGTCCCGCTGCAGCAGGCAGAACTCTTCCTGTGAAATTGCGATCCTCAAAATAGCGCAGCTTCTTCGCAAGGACGGGCGGCGTGCCTGAGACCATAACAACTTCCTTGTCTGGCGGCAGCTGCATGATCTCACCGGGCGTCAGCAAATGCCGCTGGGTTTCCTGACGCGAGACCATCATGTGAGACAGCCAGGGGGCCAAGCGGTGGCCTGTATAGTTCTTCTGGGAACGCAGCTCAGTCTTGGCCCCGAGGGCTTCGGAGATACGCTTTGCGGTGCGCTCGTCATTTGTCGCAAAGGCCACACGCACATGGCAATTATCGAGGATCGCATTGTTCGGCCCATAAGCCTTCTCGATCTGGTTCAGCGATTGCGCAATTAGAAACGCCCGCACACCGTATCCGGCCATGAACGCCAGCGCGCTCTCGAAGAAATCCAGCCTGCCGAGTGCCGGGAACTCGTCCAGCATCAGAAGCACTTTCCGCCGTTCCTGATCCGGCAAGGCCTCGGTTAGCCGTCTGCCAATCTGGTTGAGCATAAGGCGCATCAACGGCTTGGTCCGTGAGAGGTCGGATGGCGGAACAACCAGATAGAGCGAGACCGGCCGCTTGCCTTCGACGAGATCGCTGATCCGCCAATCGCTGGCAGACGTGACTGAAGCGACAACAGGATCGCGGTAAAGCGACAGAAAACTCAGCGCCGTTGAGAGCACGCCGGAGCGCTCATTCTCAGCCTTGTTCAAAAGCTCACGCGCAGCCTGAGCGACGACTGGGTGGGCTGTCCTGCTACCATCATCGGAGACGACATGCTTGGTGTTCAGCATGCGCGACAGTGTTTCCTTGAAGGGCCGCGAGGGATCAGACAGGAAGGTCGCGCATCCTGCGAGCGTCTTGTCGCGCTCGGCATAGAGGACGTGGAGGATCACCCCGACCAGCAAGGCGTGACCGGTCTTTTCCCAGTGGCTGCGGCGTTCAAGCGAGCCCTCCGGATCAACGAGGATGTCGGCGATATTCTGGACATCGCGCACCTCGTTCGGCCCCCGACGGACTTCCATAAGCGGATTGTAGCGCGGTGAACTGGCATCAGTTGGATCAAAGCGGATGCAGGGCCCGAGCTTTGATCGCCAGCCTGACGTCAGATCCCAGTTTTCACCCTTGATGTCATGAATGACAGCGCTGCCGGTCCATGACAGCAAAGTCGGCACAACTAGACCGACGCCTTTGCCCGACCGTGTTGGCGCAAAGGCGAGGACATGTTCGGGTCCGTCATGGCGCAGATAATTGCCCTTCCAACGCCCCAGAAATACACCGTCCCCGCCCAGTAGCCTAGCTTTCAAAAGGTCGCGCTTTTCGGCCCATCGCGCTGAGCCATAGGTGGTCACGCGCCGCTCCCAGCGCGACCGCCAGACCGATCCCATCACCGCTGCCAGGATACCAAACAGCCCGCCGCTCGCCGCAATCGCGCCGCCCTTGGCAAAGACCTCCGGTGCATAAGCCTCATAGGCATACCACCACTGAAATAGCCGCCAGGGCCGATAGACCGGCCATCCACTGGCAATGAACCAGGGTCGTCCCAGCGCCGCCTGATAGCCAAGTTCATGGGCCACCCACTGGGTCGCGCCCCATAGCGTTAGAAGGATGATGGACAGGACGATAAAGAACTGACCGACAAGGATTTTGGATGGGGACATGAGGCGCAAAAACTCCGACAGTGAAAAACGCTCGGAGTGTCCCGCGTTCATGGGCGTTCGCACAGTGAGAATGGCGGCAAATGCAGGCAATACCTCGCATCGCTTGTTATCGCGACAAGCCACGCGCCCGGCCCGAGGGGAACGACCAGGAAAGCCCTTTCGCCCGTTGCTCAATGATCAGCGACCTGCCGCGATGGCGCTCGAGGTCAGGACGCCATGGCACCAATGCGAAGGCTTTCTGGTTTCCAATCAGCGCCATACGCCCAGAGGCAAGATCAACCGACCTCTCGAACTTACCCTCAAAGCCATCGCCTTTCGCCAACTCGACGCGCTCCCTTCCCGAGCGTCCCTCTTCCTTCGAAGCGGCGCGGGTGAGTTCCATCATGCGCTGGCGATGTCGCGCCCTGTCCGAGAGCCGATCCTCTCCATCAACGATCAGGCCTTCGCTACGCAGGAAAGCGCGCCTGTCATCAAGGGCTTTGGACACCCGCTCTGACTTCACGCCCGTGTCCACATCTTCCCCGATGGCGCATCCATCACCATCTCAGCGCCCGGCGCGGACGCGCAAGGCTTTGCCGGTCTATCAGACCGCACCGATCATCATTGGGATCGCGTGTTTATCGCGGCAGGCCTGGCGACCATTCTCGGGATCGGCGCAGAGCTTGGCGCAGATGGCGACGGCGATATCGAGCGCGCGATAAGGCGCGGCACCACCGACACCGTCAACCAGGCCGGACAACGCGTCGTCGAACGCAATCTCGGTATTCAGCCAACGATCCGCGTGCGGCCCGGCTGGCCTGTGCGCGTCGTTGTCACCCGTGATCTCATTCTCAGACCTAGCTAAGCAGGAGCACCCCATGTCCCTTCGCCTCGACAAACTCCCCGATCGTACACCAGTGCGTATGAGCATATCCGTTGACCCAGAACTGGCCGCAGCCCTCAGCGACTATTCGGAAATCTATCGCCAAACCTATGGCGCAGAGGAAAAGCCCGAAGCGCTTGTCCCCGCGATGCTTGAAACCTTTCTCGGCTCGGACGCCGGATTCAAACGGGCGCGGCGCGCCCTTAATGCCAGCAAAGGAGACTGACCCATGGCACAAATTGGAACCTTCACCGCAAAGGACGGGGCCTATACCGGCACAATCCGCACCATGACCATCAACGTCAAAGCCCAACTCGTCCCCAACGCGGACAAGGCCAGCGAGAGCGCGCCAGACTTCCGCTTGTATGCGGGCGGCGCAGAACTCGGCGCGGCCTGGCGGCAAGAAAGCAAGGATGGCGAAACGCCCTACCTGGCGGTGAAACTTGATGATCCGAGCTTTGCAAGCCCGATCCGCGCCGCCTTTTTCGAAAATGAGACAGATGGCACTGGCGTCATGGTCTGGAACCGTTCGAAGTAGCAGACTGCCATGGCCGTCAGCGACCAGGATCTTGAAGATGCGCTCAGTATCGCCGCGAAGATGATTGATCTTTACGGCTACAAATACTGGCCAATCTTCGAGCGCCTGGAAGCTGAGTTGGAGGCCCGTACAGAACGCATCAAACGGGTGCAGGCCCGGCTCGCAAAAAGGAGACCCGCCTACAGGCCTCGCGTGGATCTATGAGCGGGAAAACGCGATCAGAGCGTCATAGTCTTCGCGGTCAGCCAGGCGCAAAGCATCCACATAAGCGCGTCGCAGTTCATTCAGGTCGGCGAGCGATCCGCCGCCCCAGGACAAGGCTGGCGCACCAAGCCGACGCAGCACGAGATCGGCCATCATCCGCGCGTGGCGTCCATTTCCGTTCGGGAATGGGTGAATATAAACCAGCCTGTGATGTAATCGCACGGCCAGTTCGGTGGGTTCATAAGTCCCATTCTCCACCCAGTAAGCAGCGTCTCCCATGAGCTGGCTCGTCTGGACGCCGATCATATGCGGCGCGATGCCGATATTGCGCTCTGTTCGGCGATACTGGCCTGCCCATGACCAGACACCCCCAAACATCCGTTTGTGGAGCTGAAGGACAAAATCAACGCTCATCAGATCGGGTTTGCGCGCGCGGAAAGCCCAGGCTGCGCCTTTGTCGATATTGTCCTGCTCAGCAATATTGAGATCAGCGCGCGTGGTCACCCAGGTCAGACGAAGGCCTTCACGTTCTTCCGGCTCAAGCGGTGTCGCATCCTCCGGCTCCTGAAACAGATCCGTCATCAGTCTTCCCAGAGGTCACGGTCACGCAAAGTTTCCGAGATGAAAATCTGAATACGCTCTTCCAGATCATCACCCAGCACCTTCTGATCTTCCATCGCCATGGAATGAGACACGCCGCCAATCGCCTCTAGGGCCTTCGCGCGCGCCCGTTCGGCAACCATGTCTTCAAGCGGCTTGTTGGGCACAAGCGCATAGACCAGCTGGCAGTCGAGCGCTGCCGCCGCCCTGCGCAAGGTCTCAAGGCGAATGGTTTCGCTGGCCTCGGACTGCTCCAGCCCATTCAGCGATTGGGGGGTAATAACCATGCGACGGGCAAGCTGCGCCCCGCTCATGCCCAGCGCATCCCGGATCGCACGCACCCACCCTTTGGGCGGGGATGCCATAAGGTCAGTCGGCCGGAACCCGTTCAGGCGTTTGTCCAGCGCGATACGCGCACGTTTGAGTGTTCGGTCCATTTTGGCTACAATCATTCAGCTTATAGACTGATCTCGAAGGTTTTTTGTCAGGCTTAAAGCTTATGGCACATATTCATTAATCAGTCTATAAGCTGACTGTGTTGCTATATTATCAGCCTATAGCCTTAGGGAAATGGCGGTTGAGCCTTGGTACCAACGTCGAAAGTTCGCCGAACACGGTAGGTCGATTTATTCTGGACATCGACGGCTTTACGGCAAGCACACGCCATTGAGAAACGCTACGAGAACGTGGAGTAAAACATTCCATGTTTGGCCCAACAGTAGGGGCGGCGCCTATACCGCCCCCACAAGAAGCCTAGACCTGTTTGGCGTCAAAACTTCACCCTGATCCCGCCGTTCACAATGAACCCATCGTTGCGAGACCATATATCTGTCGTCCATTGGCCATCAGGGGCACGTGTCGGCCTCAAGAGCGGCTCTTCGCGTGTCTGTCGGACGTCCAAAATATTTTCCGCATTGATGAAATAGCTGACCCGTCCGATCGTCCTTTCTCCGAGGATGCCGATATCGAGATAAGAGTCGCTCGTGGTACGAAACGGACTGTCTTCAACCCTCTGTTCGCCAGTATAATACACCTCCAGACCAAGTCTGAATTCGCCCTCGCTTTCCCACATCGCAACCATACCCGCAGAGTGTTTTGGTGTGAGAGCAACTTCCTGACGCCCGGTTCCCAGCTCGTCTGGCTCACTTGAGTCGATATAGACGTAGCTTCCGGTAACTTTGAAGTCTCGCCATACGTAGCGAAGAAGCAGCTCCGTTCCACGAAGCTCGGTTTTGCCGGGCGCGTTGACCAACCGCACGCGGTCCAGTTCACCACCTGGCGCGCTTGCGAAAGGCTCCAGCCTGGTCACTCCATCGACATCTGAGGCAAAGAAGGTTGCGTTGGCCTCAATTCCGCCTTGGCGATAGCCGATGTCAAACGATGCCGTTTGTGCGGTCTCCTCGACAATTCCAGATAACGGTTCGAGACGAGACAGTCCGGCTGCTTCAATCTCCTCGACGAACGGTGTTGGAGCAAAAAAGCCGTCAGCGACCGACCCCCGAAATGTCCAATTGCCAGGCCGATAGAGAACGGATAGCCGGGGACTGAATTGCGATCCATACTCGCTATGGTCATCGTAACGGGCGCTCACCGACACAGAGACTTCGTCGGTGAAGTCGTGATCGAGCTGGCCGAAAATACCCGGAACATCATAAGTGTAGTCGAATGCTGGGAAAGTATCGGATGAGTAAATCTCCGATTGCCATGCCACACCGGCAACCCAGTTTGTGCCCGCATTTGCACCAGATGCGGAGGCCTCAAGCAAATAGCTCTGGTGAAGGTCTTCTTCGAGCAGCGCGCCGAAGCGGTGATCGTGATCTTGAACCATTCCGGATGCACGAAACTGCCCCTCCACAGACTGGGTGAGCGGGATGTCAGCGACCAGTCCGCCGTCTAGCCGAACTGTATCCTGGTCTTGCGGGAAGAAGCTCCCGTCTGGAACGGTAAATCCGTCACGTGTTCCGCCATCGCGCTCTTCGGTCATAAAGCCGAGTGTGGCATATACCTCGGCACCGCTGTCGCCTTGCCAGAACAGACGTGGGCGCGCTGTCCACCTTTGATAGCTCGGCATATCGATCCAGCCGTCATCATCAAAATCTTGTAGGCCTTGTCGATGCGCGCCTGCTGTCAATGAAACACCGAGGGAATCTGACAGCGGCGTTGCGGTGTATGCCGTCAAGTCTTGTCCATCCCGCGACGTTAAATTGAGCAATATTTCGCTCTCAGCTTCTTCTCCCGGTCTGCGCGAGACCAAATTGATCACACCGCCCAATGCCGAGGCCCCGTAAAGCGACGTGGCGGAGCCTTTTATCACCTCAACTTGTCGAAGATCGGTCGGCGGGATTTGAAGCAATCCAATCGACGAGGCTTGCCCTCCATAAAGAGGCAGGCCATCGGCGAGCAATTGCGTATAACGACCATAAAGGCCTTGCACGCGAATGTTTGCCGCCCCTAAAGCAGGCGACGTAATCTGAACGCGGATACCCCCTGTTTCATTTACGAGTGTCGCAATGTTGCCCGGCCTCATCAGCGCTTTTTCTTCGATTTCTTCCTGGTCGATCACTTCAACGCGCATCGGTTCATCTTGAAGCAGACGTCCAGATCGCGTGGCTTGGACGATGATCGTGTCCAGGGTTTTCTCATGACCATCTTCGGTGTGGTCGTCGTGATTATCGCGCTCTTCATTCTGAGAGGGCGTGGTTTGGTCCACCGTCGCTTCTTGTGCGATCGATGCTGGGGAGCCCAGCATTGCAAGTGCAACACATGCCGTGGGCGCGTAGATGTATTTTGACATTATAAAGGTCCTAAATCTGTTGAGAAATGAACGCGTAAAATGGCGCTCGCGAACAGATTCAGGCTTTCGGGGGCTGCAATAGCGGCGATATGGACGCTGATATGGCACGACTGCTCAGAGGGAGCCTGTAGTTATCCCCATCCTCTGCCAGGACAGACCTTGGCGGCTGGTTGCCTAGATGAAAGTGAACATGACACTGAGCGCACTGATGTAAATGGCCGTCATGCTCATGGTCCGCATGTCCTCTATTTGCCAAGTCCTGAACGCCTTCAACAACGCATAAATCGATTGAGCTGGTCTCGATATGGACGGCGTTCGCAAGCGGTGCTGCGAAAATAGATGTTGCGATGACGAACATAACAACGATTCTCATGAAGGCTCTTTGCATGACCGTCTTCATTTGTCCCGTTTGCAGCATGACCACCCAAACGTCTGTAATCTCTACAGCCACTAAAGGGGCAAGCAGTTTTTACATCGCCGTTACGCGTTCATGGGATTGCGCGATACAATCACTATGATCGTTGAGCGCAGACATGATGCGGCACTCGCAAACCTTACCCCCCTCACAACTCGTAATCATGCGTTTAAGTTCGCGCTCTAGGGCTCGGAGTTGTTTCAGGCGCTTGCGGACACTTTTGAGTTGATCTTCTGCGATCGCTTCAACAGCAGAGCAGTCTTCGCCAGGGTCGGATTGCAGCGTGATCAGTTCCCGGATTGCCTCCGTCGGAAATCCTAAATCACGGCCATGACGAATAAAGGAAAGGCGCTGAACCGCATCATCTCCATAAAGTCGTTGTCCGCTGTCGCTGCGGTCTGGATCACCCATCAGACCAATGGACTCATAATAGCGAATGGTCGTAACTTTCACGCCAGCTGCCTTGGATAAACGGCCAATTGTCATCGGTTTCATGAGGGCATCACTTTCTCTCTTGCCTCTACAGTCACTGTAGACTGTAGACTGTAGAGATTAAACAACACAGGATGATTTGAAAAGGGTGACGCCGATGTTTGAGACATTGGATCTAAGAAATGGGCTGACAGCAATCATGATCGCAAACGCGGTCTTGGCGTTGCCGATGGCGGTTTTGGTGAAACGGGATTTCGCAAGGCTGTGCCGCGTCTCCTGGCCCATGGCGATCTGGACCGGTCTTGCGATGCATGGCCATGCTCTGGCGGCGTTCGCAGTGGCATGGTTAGACCGCGGTTCGGCCTACGGCGCGACGCTCTGGTCGTTCGTGCCAGGCGGCGCGATCATCGTCCTTGGCGCCTATGTGATCTATCTTGGCCGCAAAGCCTATGGCGATCAGGCGCGGGTGTACGGCCTGAAGGAAAACGAGCTCATTGAGACCGGCATCTACAGGCGCTCGCGGAACCCTCAATATCTCGGCTACTGGATGATGTTTGTCGGTGCGTCGATTGCGAGCGGATCGCTGTTGGCATTCATTTTCGCAGTCGTCTTCGCGCTTCTGGGGCACGGCTACATCACAATTGTCGAGGAGCCCCATTTGAAGCGCCACTTTGGAGCCGACTACACCCAATATTGTCGGCGCGTTGGGCGCTATTTTCATTTTGGCGCGTCTTCAAACCTAAGAACGGAGCCTTACCATGGCTGATGATTGCGGTTGCAGCGCCGATGAAGAGCTGATCGAGAAATCGCCCGGTTATCGCCGCGCGCTGTGGATCGTTGTCGTCCTTAATGTGGGCTATGGCCTCATCGAACTCTTCGGCGGCTATTTTTCGAATTCTCAGGCGCTCAAAGCCGATGCGCTCGATTTCCTCGGCGACGGGTCGATCACTTTTATCGCCATCCTCGCGATCGGCTGGTCGCTCGCATGGCGCGCCCGGGCGGCAGCTCTGCAGGGCGTGTTTCTCTGCGTCATGGCGATCTGGATTCTCTATGAGACGGTTTCCAGAATACTTGACCAGAGCGCGGTCGAACCCTTCGCCATGGGCACCTTTGCACTTGGCGCGCTTATCGTGAACCTTGTCGCGATCGTGCCGCTCCTCCCTTACCGCGATGGCGACGCAAATGTGAGAGCGGTTTGGCTGTTCTCACGTAACGATGCGATCGGCAATGTCGCGGTCTTAATTGCTGCCGGTTTGGTCGCGCTGACCGGCGCGCCGTGGCCGGATTTGGTTGTCGCTTTGATCATTGTCGGTATTTTTCTCCATTCGGCATGGGGAATTCTAATACAGGCACGGCGTGATCTGCGCCAAGCCAATGCTTCGGCGGCATCGCAGCAGGTTCCTTTCGAGTCATGACAGCCTTACGCAACGCGACACGCTATTTATACGCACCGATTTTCTTTTTTGGCTTTATCGGTGCGGCCCTTTGGATGGTTGAAAACGACGCCAGTAAACTTTGGTTGGCGGGGTTGCTGTTGCCCGTGATCGCTTTGTCTTTCCTCGCCGAACGCATTGCGCCTTTCGAGGCGGCGTGGAACCACTCAAAGGGGGATGCTGGCCGCGATACGCTGCATGCGATCATCAACGAGCTATCAAATATCGCGGCGATCGCCGTCATTCCGGTTGTGGCGGCGATAACGACCGGGTTCGATATCTGGCCGAGCGAGTGGCCGCTTTGGGCTCAACTCGGGATGACAATCCTGATCGCTGATTTCGGGATCACCATGGCGCATTACGCCAGTCATAAAATCGAAGCGCTGTGGCGGCTTCATGCCGTCCATCATAGCGTTGAACGGACGTATGGGTTCAACGGATTGATGAAGCATCCGCTGCATCAGGCGATTGAACTCACAGCCGGTACGACGCCGCTTCTTTTAATGGGCATGCCTATGGAGATTGGCGCGCTGCTTGGCTTCGCTGTGGCGATCCAGCTCATGTTGCAACATTCCAACGTGGATATGCGGGTCGGGCCTCTGATCTATTTTTGGGCGGTCGCACCAGGTCATCGCCACCATCACCTCGCTCACAAACTCAAAGGCGATGTCAATTTTGGCCTTTTCACCATGATTTGGGATCACGTGCTTGGCACATTCGTCAAGGATCGCCCGCAACCACGAGACGGGGAACTCGGAGTTGCTGGACGCCCAGACTATCCAGTCCGCTACGGCGCGCAGTTGGTCGAGCCGTTCCGTAGATGGGATCGAAACGATAATACTTTGCCCGGTGATTAAACGATGGACGCACGCCTGGTCATTTTCAGGTCTTTTGTATCGTCTCCAGCGCATTGAGATTCGGCACCAACACGTTCTTCTCAAGTCGACTTGAGCCGTTGCAACTCTGAATCGTTACGCCCTGTTTTGATCCAAAGATAGATTAAAGGCGACCGCTTTAGGACGACTTTAGCCGTTCAATCATTTAACGCCCACCGGCAATTGAGGGCCAACTCACGACACGCGATCTATCCATATATACTGCATCAAACGCGCCTCACCCGAACATCTCCGGATCAAACGGATGCGCGATCCGCTCCAGCTGTTCCCGCCGATAGGCCAGTGATCCACCTTGCCCATATTCGGGGCGATTATTCTTATGGCCCATGAGCGCGCAGCGCAGGCCATAATCCAGACCGCCTTCAAGCATGCGGTCTTCGAATGAATGGCGCAGCGAGTAAATCACATGATCCGAACTCGGCAGCAGGTCACGCTGCTTGAAAGCTTTCATCAGGTTGGCTGAGACGAGCGTACTGCGGTCGTAATAGTGATCAAAGCCGCTTGGGCACAGCTGCATAGCCGGTAGAGCGACGCCAACCAGCGGAATTTCGCGCTGCGAGTCATCTGTCTTTAACTCACGGTTCTGCTCGGCGCGGATATGGATGTGGGGGACGTCATGATCCAAGCGAATGTCTTCTGGTCGAAGGTTCACAACTTCGCTCAAACGCGCGCCGGTCTCAATCAGCAGATAGATGATGACCCGAAGTTCCAGGCGCAGCCCATCGAACAAGCCGGGCACCAATATCCGCGAACGGACCCACTCATCGCTGAACGAGGCACGCTTGACAGTGGATTTTCCTGCAAAGAAGAATCCGCGAAACGGATCTTCGATATCGGTCTCGCCGCGATACTTGTAGTAGCGTTTGTAGAGTGATCGCATGTTGCCAATGTGCCGGTTGGCTGTGTTCGGCGTGATTGGCTTTGAGCCATCCTTCTGGGGCAGCATACGCGACTGCCACCAATCCCGGTATTTGGTGGCAACATCACGGGTAATTTCGGAGAGCGGGATGTCGCCGATCTGCTCGATGAAGTAGTCGATCGACGTTCGCTTCGTTTTTTCCCAAGCCCGTCGCTGCGCCTCGGACTTGTTATACTGATCGTCGAAGGCGATTTTCGAGACGTAAAGCTCGAACGCTTCAGAAACGGTCGTCTTGTCCTCCGGCTCTGGTACGCCCCCGAGCAGCGCTTCGGCTTTCGCTTCTGTCGGCGCTTTACCTCTGTCAGTGGCCTTCAGGCGCTCCACAATTTCTTCTAGATCTGGAAGTGCAGCGATCTCTTCGACGGGCCGATAAACAAACCCTTGTGCCATTGCCCGCGAGACAGCCGCCTTGTGGCGATGGTCTGCGACCCGCCAAGCCGTCCGGTCTCCATTAGGCCCCATCAGTTCAAGTGATTTTGCATTCCACATCGCCTCGTCGGCTTCAGCGAGACCGTCGCGGCGCATCATGGCAACTTCAATCGATTGCGTGCGCAGCGCGATCTGGATCAGACCGCGGTCATCAATGTCACAATAGCGAGATGGAACCCGCCGCTGATAGTGCCACCAGCCGCCGCGTTCCTTGAGATATCGTCTTCCAAGTCCCGTGTTCTTCATCGCAATTTGTAGTGCAAAAAGTATGCAAACTGTAGTGCAAACTGTAGTGCAAACACCGGCGTCGAACTCGAATCGACACGAGGTCAATCCAATAAGTTCAATGATTTCAGGGCCTTAAAGAACTTTCATTTCCGAAGAAATGGCGCGAGTGACGGGGCTCGAACCCGCGAC
>CERH01060548.1_pt1 | contig 16541 bp, 19 predicted proteins | sample 530991 | NCBI WGS metagenome assembly CERH01 (sample SAMEA2621191, study PRJEB7988) | marine metagenome | biome: marine biome (ENVO:00000447); feature: mesopelagic zone (ENVO:00000213); material: "saline water (ENVO:00002010), including plankton (ENVO:xxxxxxxx)" | depth 800 m | reverse complement strand
TAGTCCCAGCTATAATACTCTTAAATATTAAAAGACCATCTTCAGTTCCGTCGGATACATCGTCTGCTTTGCCCTGAATTGTTGCATATTCAATAGTCTCTGCGGCATCGTTTTTACCTTTAAATTTAAGAATACCTAAAACATCGTTATCTGCTGGACTCGCAGAATTACGCAGTAATGTTAAGTCTGGCGCATTAGATGCGCCTGCGTTTGTATTTTCAATGATTACTTGGTCGTCTGTAGTATCACCTTTGATGTGTAATTCGGCTGTTGGGCTATCATGTCCTATTCCTACGCCGCTTCCTCCAACAGAGAGCATGGTTGCATGTGAGTTAACACTAGACCCACTTGAACCCGCCGGGGCTGTTTTAAATAATATTTTTCCTGCCGCACCTGAACCCGTACCAGCACCCCCTTGAACAGTAAGTGCCGTTCCTGCTTGGTCTGTTCCAGATGCATCAGCAACGTCAACAAGCGGAGATATTACACTAGAACTAACAGTTAGATCTCCGGCTATTGTTGCTGCGCCGTTAGCTAGAGTTATTAGGTCAGTGTCATCTGTATGACCGATAGTCGTGCCATTAATTAAAACATCATCAATATCTAATGATCCCCCTGATATCAGTCCAGTAGTTGTAATATTTGATGAACCAGTATCTATTGTGCCAAAACCGGATGTAATAGAACCACTGTCAAGTGCGCCTACAGTTGTAGCAGCTGTGGTGACTAGATTAGGCATAGCGGTGATTTCATCATCAAAATATGCAGCAAGATCTGTTACAGCGACTTGCTTCATTGTACCATCATCGTTAAGAACAACACGATCTGCATCCGCTACTGTGGTGGAGGAGGCTGTTGTATCACCGTCCATGATATTAAGTTCAGCGGCAGTTGACGTAACACCGTCAAGAATATTTAGTTCAGCAGTCGTAGAAGTTACACCATCAAGAATATTTAGTTCAGAAGCAGTTGATGTAACACCATCAAGAATATTTAGTTCAGCAGCTGTAGAAGTTACGTTTGTACCACCTATGTCAAGTGTAGTCATGGACACTTCACCAGCGACAGTTACTACTCCATTCGCTAAAGTTATTAGGTCAGTATCGTCCGTGTGCCCGATGGTTGCTCCATTTATAAGTACATCGTCAATATCAAGTGAGCCACCTGATATTAAACCTGTGGTTGTGATAGTTGATGAACCAGTGTCAATTGTTCCAAAGCCCGACGTAATAGAGCCGCTGTCCAATGCACCCACTGTTGTAGCAGCAGTGGTAACAAGATTTGGCATAGCAGTAATTTCATCATCAAAATATGCAGCTAAATCTGTAACTGCAACTTGTTTCATAGTGCCATCATCATTAAATACAACACGGTCTGCGTCCACCACTGTGGTTGATGAGGCCGTTGTGTCGCCATCCATTATGTTTAGCTCGGCAGTTGTAACCGTTGCTCCGTCTAATATTTCAAGCTCTGCTTCGCTAATACCAGCACTACCAATAGTAAGAGTGCCTGATACATCTAAGTTACCGTTGATATCAATCAATGTAGCATTGATCTCCACCTCGTCTGTTGCGTTAATATCTAGAGTGGTTGCGTTTGGCGCACCAATGTTTTGTGATGAATCATTAAACTGAATGACACTGGTGCTGTTTAGAAGTAAACCTGTATCAGCGACATGTGTTAAAGTTACATCGTTATCAGCACCAAAACCTAGAACAGCGGCATCACTGTCTAGTTTAAGATCATTACTGACCGTTACAGCTGTAGAGGCGTTCAAGTCTATTGTAACTTCGCCATCAATACGTAAAACTCCGTTTGAGCTTTGCTGTATAAAAGATGCTGTATCACCGAATTGTATTTTTTCGGTGCTACCCATGAGAATATCGTCAGAAAACTCAAAATAATCTTCGTCTTCTTTCCAAGTTAAAACCCCGTCGTTTGTTTCTCCATCGAACGTAACGGCGATATCTGTCCCTGAAGTTCCGTCACCAATTGTAATTGCTGTTCCAAGTAACTTTGTGATAGGACCACCCTCTGCTGTTGTCCCATCATGAGTGTGTCCTGTGCTTGCTGCAAACGCTGCAAGAAGCTGGTTAAACTCATCATTAGTGTCAGCTGCTTGAATTACGTCACCATCTGCATAAGACGATTGTCTAGTGTATGTAGCTCCCATCTATCTTCTTGCTCCTAATTGATATTCTAGTTGAAACCCTTTTAATGAATAAGGGGCTGTAGTTCCGTCGTCATTTACTCGTAGGGCAACCGCAAAACCTGAACCCTCTACAGGTTGTCTTAATAAAGGTTGTGACTGCCCGTCATAAGTTGCAGTTGAACCGTATGTGTCTGTTCCATATACTGCAGATACTTGAACAGAATCTAACGGGTATGCAGCAGGGCGGGCGGCTGTTCCTGCTTCATAATCATATCTAACAAATAAATCAGCGTCTATTGCAGCATCCGGTTTAAAATTAACAATCACTCGTTGCATATGTTTTCTTATACCGGGATCTTGCATTGTTAAATCTGAACTACGATACTTTCCATTTATGGCAGTGCCATCAAAATCATTGCCTTGTTCTTGTCTGTAAACGTATCCATCAAATCCACCGTGAATACATATGACATCCCCGCTGACTAATGTAGAGTCTGTTGTGGCTGGTTTTATACCTTTTAAAGTAGAGAACTCATAGCCCATACCTCCTGATGATTGTCCTTTTAAAACACAAATAACACCCTCTGTTAGAGTTTGTGCTTGACCGTCTTTTGAAAAAAACACTCGATACTGTGTTTTATCCGGTATGACAAGAGAATCAAAAAGATCTGACTCAGATATGTTTTCGTCAAATATATTTTGAACATTTGAACTTATAGTTCCAAGATTAACGTCACCAATCTTTGCAGTACCTGCGACTGTTCTTAATCCATCTGGACCTAAAAATATTAGATCGCCGCCAAATTCTTGTATAGTATCTCTGTTGACGCAACCTATGTCACGAGTAACAGGTTGAACAGCAAAGTCACTTAAAGTGCTACCTGTTAGTTTAAATATTCTGTTTTCACAAAATATAAATAAAGCTTCACGAAATACTTTTAAACCTACAACTGTATCGTCTACTTTTAAACTTCCTGCCCCACTGCCTGAAGAAAAAGCGTCCTCGTCAAAAGGTTGACTAAAAACAATTTCTTGCGGTGTCCCTGACATGCCCGCATAAAACATATGTTCTCTGTATGACGCGACAATACTTGCACCTGCTACGGAAGATTCCCCCACATCTGTTGCTGACATAGAACTGTTAAAAAAAGTTGGTGCATTAGTTCCGTCCACGACTATGAGTTTATCGTTGTTATCATAGTTATAGCGTTCAAACGCATATTTCTTTGCGCTCGTTCTACCTGTATCTTTTTCAGTCCATGATTCAGATACAGCTGTAAGAGTTCTATCGGTGGTTGCCGCGTGTGCTGCTGCTGTTGTGCTATTAGCAGCACGAGTAACGCCTGTAAACGTAGTGGATGTAACGCCTGTATATGTAAATTGCTCTGAGGCTATAATTAATGTTCCGCTTGAACTAAACCCTGAAGTAGATTTCACAGTTATGACCCCTGAACCTGTCATCGCTGTTGTAGATGCGATAGCGATAGATAAAGAAGTTGTTGCAGAACTAAATATCTTTTCGCCTCTGGCTGCTACTACTTTGTTAGCAAAACTAGCCGCCATAAGAACAGGCTCACTAGAAGCAGATGTTTGAGGAACGATAAACCCTACATGTCTTTGAAAGCCTTTTACTCTTTTGTAACCGCCTTCAATATCCGGCTCAAAGTTTTCTAACTGTAAGGCTTCCCCCGGACGCATGATAAACGTGGAACGGTTTGCTATCAGCCCACCCTCACAAACAAATGGAAAAGCCTGTGTTCTAGCGAGATCTGGCATTATACAGACCTCATGTAGTTTTTGCGATTGATTAACTCAACTCGCATACGCTTGATACCATCCTCATATTCTTTTAATGAAAATTGTGCGCTTTGAACATCTGATCTAAACAGGTGTGTGTAATATTTAGAACGGGCTAAAATAACAGGCTCGAACCTTTCAGGTATTATTGATGTGTCAGTGGCTGAACTTAAATCTGTGTGCCCTACGTAAAAGTCAAACTTTAAAACTCTATTGCTCGTGTCAGGAATAGGTGTTATACCTATTTCATCATTATAAGTTGTATAAACATATTCAGGCTCTGCAAACTTGTCTGTATTAACTGCAGCATCTCTTTCTCTAAATCTTTCGTTATATTCTTCGTACGCGAGATAATGAAGAGGTCTTGCTATGATGTTTTCTTTTAATTCTGCTAGTTTAACAAACGCAGCTGAACCAGAGGATTCTGTAAAACTAATATGGTGAGTTGTCGCAGTTGCAGTAAAATTTGTTTCAGTTATAAGAACTTCGTTAGCATTACTTATTGTTAACGTAGAGGATTTTGTCTGTGAACCCCCAGAACTTGTGCCTATTTCTAATGTTAATGTGGCCCCGCTAGTTTGTGTAATTAATGAATAGCTTCTACCAACAATTAAATCTGTAACCTCTTGAGATGCTTCAGCGTTAGTGAGAAGTAAAGTGTTACCAAACTTCGTGCTTGCAGCGGGAGATCCAGATACTGTTGTCCACCCCGTAATACTCGAAGATCCATCTACCTCATAAGTTCCATTAGTTATGTAATCTTTCGCCTCTAAAAACATGTTGTCATAATCAACGTATTTTAATGTAGAACTAATAGAGTTGTGACTGTATAAGTTTTTACCTGCTATTATGTCAATAGAACCCTCTGCTCTTGTAAAAGGCCAATTTAGATCAGAGTTTATTATGTCAGTTATAGAGCGATTTACGTAGTCTTTAACCACAGTCTGTATGCCACGAGAGCTGGTAAAGTTAGAACTTGTTAGCTCTACTTCATTAAAATCTCTTAATACATTGTTAACCAACTCTAGATAGGTGCTTGCTGCCATTTTAATATACCGCCCTACGAACTATGTTGCTGTAAGACTTACCGCCCATAGCTGCCTTTTTTCTTTTTGGAGTATCTGTGCGAACGTTAGTGGGTTTACCGCCTACACCTTGTGCTTTCGCACGTTTACGACGTACCGCACTTCGTTTCTCTGCGGCAGACATTCGATTTGCTTTCGCACGAGGGACACATTTCGGATAGCCTGATTTTTTTAAACTGGCTTTTTTTCTTCCGCAAGGGGGATGGCCTCCACCTTTTTTCTTGCGACTGATATCCACCCAGTCTCCTTTTGGTCCTTTTCCAAACCATTCTTTTAGGCTCATTAGTAAGTTCCGCCACGTTTCTTATAGGTCCTAACCAACCAAGCGTTTGCGTAAGCACTTGGATAAACATCAAATTTTCTTTTTGCTTCAGCCTTTACACGAGCATACAACGCCTTATTTTTAGGTGTTGGGCTTTTGCTTTTAGTTTTTGAAGACTTCTTTTTCGTAGTTCTTGCCATGTTGTGTGGCCCTTTCGTATTGTTCTATGTAGCTGTCACTTAACATGCCTATAGCAGTTATCTTGAGATCAGCGTCTATCCAATCCTCAACAGCTTTTTTAAGTTTGTTTCTCACTTCCTCAACGTTTGTGTCTATTTCTTTAACATCATAGAAAAAATCAAACAGTTGTTCTGCTTCTTTTTTTTGAGATCTATAACTATGAATTAATGATTGCAGCAGTAGTTCACTCATTTACAACACTCCTCTTTAATATAATATCATATTATTATAAAAAAGTCAAGGTATTTGTAACTCACCTGTTCTCATCGCTGTAGCGAGACGTTGAGCTCTTTGACCGACCTGAGATGCCCATCTTGAATCTAACATTTCTTTCGCTGCCTCTTCAAAATCTCTTTCTTCCAAAGCTCTCCACATGTTTTGAAAGGCGCATAAACGAGGTACACCAAGATTAAAAGCCATATCAAGAAGAACCCGAATACGAGCATCACCCAACCCCGTAATAAAAGGAAACTTTCCGCCAAGTTCTCTTTCAACAATCTTGATATCGTTTTTACATAAAAAGCGGGCTTCGTCTTCAGTAATACCGCGATCATCAAGGTTACGGCCAACTCCAATCGTGAGATAGCCAGCTGTGCATTTATACGGAGTAAGCTCCAATCCTTCGTGTAAAATGATTTGATCGAGGAAAGCATCTTGATCATAAACCATACTCAACCTCTTATTTTGCCTATGGACTTCAAACCAAAGGAAGCGGCAATACTTGCCATGATTGACCAGCTTAACCACTCAGGAAGATCCTCCCTTAAAAAACGAAACCCATCCTCAATATAAGGCTGGGCTGGAGGATAGAAACAGGCTGATAGCAAAATAACGAAGAAAACCGTCCACAACTCGTCTTTCCACGAGTCTTGACTGGCTTTTGCTTGTTCAAGCTCCCAATCACCGTCTGTTTCTATTTTTTTTACTTTAGCTTCTAATTTAGCTACTTGAATACGTTGCTTAATTTGAGCTTTTTGAGCCCTATTGTTAAGCCATGTCCCTGCTAAATTTGTCAAAGGACCGATAAAAGCCTGAATCATTTTTTTAACCTCTTGGTTTTCTTTTTCATCGCTTCAATGTATTTACGATAAATAGCTGCGGCAGCAGTTTTTTTAGCAACTCGTGCTCTCTGCTCCATTGCAATCGCTGCTTGTATTTTATGAGCGTGAGATCTACCACTAGCCTTTATTTTTGCAACACTTGCTTGAGCGTCTTTTACAGTAGCAAACTTCAACCCTCTTATAGTCCCTTTGGGGTTTTCATCAGTATACAAGTCAGAGTGCTTTTTACTACGAGCAGGTTGCCCTTTTTTTCTAGGTACACGTGGGGCCATTGTTAATCCTCTGCGTATAAATTATCAAATACACGATTTATATCTAAGGTGTAGTCTAAGTCACTTTTACTATAATGTATGTGAGCAGACGGTTTGAAATCGGGAGCTCCCTCTCCTGCCTCAAACCATGCAGGGTGTGTTACTCGCACTCTATTATTTGGCAATGCAACTATGTTTCCAGTCCACTCCCCCGCATCTAACAGATGCAACACGTGACTTTGTTTATGTTGAGCAGGGTCATCCGCGACCTCACTCTCTGTATAGTCTACTGTAAATAAATATTTTGCGGGAAACATTTCCCCGTCAATCTTAGCGTACCACGGGCAGGGAGTAGCTCTCTCTAACACGTAAACTGCGTGATGGTGAGAAGAGCAGTCCCACGGTTGTGCGTCATGAGTAGCCATAGGAGTAGGCCACTCGTCTACAGGCACATCAGCCATCAGAGCTGTTATGGGCATACGAGCCCACATAGCTCCACCGTGAACGGTGTCATCTTCCTCTCCATCTGGTGATATTCCAGTAAATATTACTTGAAAACTAAGAGATCTGCATGGCATACTTGTAACTGCAATTGCCATAGCATGTAAGAATTCACCGTGATACTTCTCGTGATTATGGGTGTACTCGCGCCTGACCCAACACTTGAAGTGTGGAATATTACTTTGCAGGTAAGCCACTAGGCTTTTACCAGCTTATATCCCTTCATCTTTGCAGCTGCGCGAATTTGTGCAAGAGTCATGGGTTTAGTTTTTCCGCCTTTACGCATCCCCTTACTCTTTGTACGACCTCCTGCGGCCATAGTTTTTTTCTTCATGCGGCCCCCACCGCGCATTGTTTTTTTCTTCATGCGGCCTCCATTACGCATTGTTTTTTTGTGCATTGGCATAGGTATATCCTCCTGTTGATTACTAGCACTTCCATCGTCTTCTTGCTTGTCTAAGACGACTGTTTGGGTTTTTAGCTGCTTTTGGAAACTTTTTCATCTGTCCCGCAGAACGAGCGCAGAATGATTTACGTCTAGCAGCACGAGCCTTTGTTCGAGGCTTGTCTTCTGTGACAGCTGTTTGTAACTTACTGCCGGGATTTTTACGACGATAGGCTGCAACTCCTGCCTTTGTCATACCTGCCCCTGCTTTTGTAGGTCTAAAATTTTTCTTGTTGCGCTTTGGCATGTTATCGCGTTTGCGCGGTTTTTTTGCTGCCATTGTGTAGCCTTTATTTGCTCCACTCTTTAAGTAGATAGTTTTGAATAATAGTAGATTTAACTATTAGGTCACTGTCCTTTGAACTTATGGCGTTTGCACACAAGTGATAAACCTGTTTAAGTATGTGACTGCGCTCATAGTTTATATTACTAGACATCCACCCTATAATTGCTTTCCGTGACCCTAATGTAACTTTGTTAACAGAGTGGGGATGTATGATTGGGAATATTAATATCTGTCCCTTTTTTATTGTATACGACACTTCAACGACATCAGTATCTAAAACAAACTCTCCGCCCTCGTAATCATCGTCTAATACAATAGAATATCCGTAATCAAAAAAAACGTTTGCAGATGCAGGTTTTGCTTTAAAAGCATCTACATGCTTTAAATAATAATCACCCTCCACATATTCATTCAAATAACTTACAGAAAGTTTATTAGGTCCAATAACTGAATTTACAAAATGATTATTATAAATTTTTTCACTTATAAACTTTCGTATTTCATCAGATATCTCAGGTGTTTCAGAGTTTTGTTTTATTTGAATTTGATCAGATAGGGGTTGACTTTTTGCGCCATCTTCTTTAACGTTCCAGTCAGATAAGCAAAACTCAACTTCCTTTTCATTTAACAATTGTAAAAGCATCGTTAAATCCTTATTAAGTAAAACTTAATTATAGCATGTGTTCGCAAGAAAGTCAAGGGGGCAGAGAAAGCCCCGCCCCCAAGACAAAGCGTTAAGTACCAGTTGAAACTGTAGCAGATTCAACAGGGTTACGTGAAACGTCAGCGATAACTGCGTGTACGCGGAAGCGCAGAGCAGTTGTGCCAGATGATCCACCATCCAATACAGTTACCTGTACAGAGTCTGCTGAAGTAACGAGGTTACCGCCAGCAGCCTTTAGGTTGAATTGGATATCAGCAGCAGCATTAGATGCGCCACCATCAACAAATGCGTCAACATCTGTAGAAGTACCGACATCTAAAGTAATCTGAGCGTTACCAGAGGCTTCAAGAACCTCTAGAGTTCCGCCGATCACAATTGTGTCTGCTGGAAGGTCCACGAGTTTAACGACATCATCTCCCGCAAGAGAGGTGTTGTCAACTGCGTCGTAGACAGGTGATGTAATCACGTATGGACGGGCAATATTGCCGGGATGTCCGACAGTCCCGCCACCAGTTATAGTACGATCATAAGTAGCCATGTTTTAATCCTCCCTTATGCGAAATCAATGACACCGCGAACAACAGCTTCTGGGCGTAAAACTTTTTGCCCAAAAACGTGTAGACCACGAATGACATCTGAGAAAGATTCGGTTGAACGTACCACTTCGGTTTTAGCGATGTGAGACGCTGTAGAAGTAGCTGACATGTGACCTGCGAGAACAACATTCTCAGAGCCATCTGTAGCCAATGTAGCAGAGGCATCTGTCAATGTAACCTGATCAACACCGCCTGTGCTGTTTAGCGCAGTTGTTTTGTAACAACGGAAACCCGCGAGAGTTCCGTTCATGACAAGACCATTACGCAAAGGTGAAACATCGTCACCTGTTACCTGTACTTCTGCGATTTTGCCCCCAGCTTGGAACATTTTCTCGTAGAAGATAGGAGGTGCAACGAACCAACGGTTCTCTTCTGGGACAGATTCATTGTCAAGAAGACGAGCCATAGCCAGCATCATGTTAATACCAGCATCGTTTGTTTCAACGTTGATTGGAGCGTTAGCTGTACCAATATCACCTGCAGCTGCAGTAGTAGTGAGAGTCGTGCCACTAACAGCAGACGCAGCAATACCTGCACCATCAGAGATAGCTTGAAGAACAGTCGCATCATACTTACGCTTCAGAGCAAAAGCACCGGATGAGGTGGCAAGAGCTTCAAAGTTTACGTGCGATTGACGTTCCTCAATGTCGTCGATTTTAAACGCAAAAGCGTTTGCTTGGTCAACGACCATAGTGATTTGATCGTCAGCCAAATCTTGTGGGTTTACGACGGAACCACGAGTGTACGAAGACACTGTGACAGTTGGTTCTTTAATAATACGAACCGTGTCGCCAAAATTTTCAATTTCTCCAGCGTAATCAGTATTTGTAATATCTTCAACTACCGAAGCACGACGGAAGAATTTTAGAACTTTTTGACTAAAGATTTCAGGTGTGAAATTGCCGGAAGGCAAATTTCCATAACCTGCTGAAGTACTAAAAGCCATTTTATTATTCCTTCTAAATGGTTTATGGGTTAATTGTTAAGATCAATACGCCCTTCTGCTTTAGCCTTATCGAGTTCAGCTTCAATAGCTTCAAACTCATGAGGTTTCAAGCGGCCTATTTCAGACGCTTTCCAAATTTTTTCTCCACCGTTTGCCTCTACGTTTACCTCACGAGATTTACGTGTGGTAACAGAATCAGCTGCAGATGCTTTGGATTTGCTTCTGGTTTTTTTAGTCAAACCAACATCAGCTTTGTATAAATCAATAACACGTGCTGCCATCTTCGCATCGGTATTGTTCTTGTAAATACCGTCACTAAGAGTAGCGGGTTGCTCATCTAGCCAACCGAGAAACTTATCATCGTTACGAAGTTCGTCAAAATCTTCGTGGTATCTAAGTAATTCTTGGTAAGCTTTTTGAACTTCCATATCTTGCTCACGTTCACGCAACCTCTCAACCTCATTACGAAGTTCAGCTGTTGTGTTGTCCGCTTGTAAAGCAGATACTGTTTCTACAATCCCGTAAACGTCCGGATATTCAGCCTTGAATTGTTCTAACTCTTCCATGCTCTTTGGAGCTTTAAGTCGTGTTAAAACATCTAGTTCTGGAGACTCCATACCTTGAGAAGCGAGTTCTTCCTTTTCGTCTTTCCACTCTGCCAGCTTCGCATCGTAGTGACGTTTTAAGTCGTCATACCGTTTCTTGTAGTCTACGTCATCTGTTTTAGATTTAGCAGTAAATCCACTATCCTGAGTAGCCTCTTCAGAGGGGTCAGTTGTTTCTTGATCTGCTAATACAGCTTCATCTTCATCATCTTTGTATACGTCTTCTTTGTATGCTCCGCGATAAAGATTTGAATTGTTGATTGTTCCAAAGGAATCGTTTGGTTTGTTGGCGCGGTGGCCTTTTACTTTTGCCATAATTTACCTCTTTTGCAGGGCCTATAACGGGTAGCTGCTTCGGTTAGTGATATAGACAGGGCCGTTGGCTACGGGTAGCTGTCCTATTTCTTGGGGACGAATCCCCTAGAATCCTGTTTTTCAATAAATCCGCCATCTTTTGCCATCTGTGGTTGAGGAACTTGCTGCGGTTCTTGTTGTTGTTTAGTTTCAGCTTCCTTCTGGCGGCGGGCTACTTCACGTTTACCTCTGTTGTTAATCTTTTCGAGTACGTCGTAGCCGATAATCTTTGCGAGAGTAGGTTCGATGTAGACCTCGCCTTTTGACACGAGCAGGTCAACTGCCTCTTCGTCGCCTACCTGTTCGTCACCTGTAGATATCTCAACACCCAGACGACGAGCAACGCCAATAGCATCCATAATCATTGTCTTAATATCACCATATCCTGCTACCTCTGCAGCGGCGGCGTTAATGATAAAAGACCCTTCAGGCACATCCATAGGGATGTCGTCAGCGACTGTTTCAGCAGGGGTGGCGTTCTCGCCGCCTATGACACCAGAAGCGGGGCCGTTGGCTGCTTCTTGAGGAGGAGCTTCTCCGGGAACTCTCATGCCCTCTTGTGCCATAAGTGTTGACATCTGCTTTGCCTCGACACTAGGCTCTATAGAGAAAAACTCTGAGTCATATCCAAAAATAGATTGATCAGTAATCATTTAATTTATTATCCTATATAAGGTAATGTCCCGTAAAATCCAAAAGGATTTGGGCCTGATTGAAATTGCATGGACTCTTGAGCTCTAGTATAAGGATCGTCAGGTATTCCTAAATTTTCAAATTGATAAGCGTCTGTCATAGCTTTATTAGCGTTAAAAACAGAATCAATTGTGGTTTTATTATCCATAGCAAGTATAGTCTCTATAACGTCTGTTTTACTTTCTATTGAACCCTCTGCGTCAATAACACCCTGAATTAACGTGTTCTTAATTTCTTTTGCTGCTAAATCAGGATTTTGTTTTAATTCTTCTTGTCTTTCAAATAAACCCTCTGCAGATGCCATTATTTTATTTTTTTGAGTATCTATATTTTGCCTTAAATCTCCGGTCAACACAGGAGAAATATCATTTAATTTATTATAAAGAAATGAGTTTCGATCCTCTGATGCTTCAGTTAAGTGTTGAATAGATTTTTGCCAATCCTCTGGATCTAATGTAATTGTATTATCATTAGAGACAAATACGCCTTCTTTTATCATAGCGTCTATAATTTGTGTTGCGTCAGTTTTAATATTTTTATACCCGTGTCTTGCTTTAAGATAACCTACATCGCCACCGCCAATAAAATTACCACCATCTTCTGAGAATCTTTTAAATGCCTCTTCGTCAACCTCGTAACCTAGTCCGGTTACCATCCAGTTGGCAAATTCTTGAGATGCTTTTAAATTATTATCAGTGTTGAAGTAACTACTTCCGTCAATTGTACGACCCTCTCCAAACTTAAACGGGCCATATCCCCCCGCATTTCGTCCTGTCAGTTCGTCCAATGCGTAAATGTAATCGCCTTCAGGATTAGTTTCATCTTTGTAGCCGTAGTACCCAGATTGATAAGAGTAATCTTTATCATACTCTATAGATGTGAAAGCACGAGGGAAGTCTTGATTTTTTGTTAACTCGTATGCCATCGCACCAAGTGCAACAACAGTTAACGGTGTAGCCATAGCACCTAAATTTACCGAAAGTGTCCCTTGCTTAGATATCAGACCAGCTTTTGTAGCAAGTTTTGTTCCTGATGCTATGCCTGATACAACTTGAAGACCGTCTGAAACACTATCAACCCCATCTGTTACAACATCAATAGCGTTTATTACATTAAGTATGGCCCCCGCGTTACCTACAACAGCTTCAGCTTTTTCTGCTCCTAAAATTTCGTAAACTTCGGGGGCATATTGTTCTGTTAAATGTAGTGCATCCCCATACGCTGCTGCTATTCCCTCAACAGTTGGGTCGTCAACAAAAGAAGCTATGTTTACTACCCCTGCAACATTTTGAAAGTTGTTGACAGCTTCTGGGCTAAATATGTTAGAAACTTGAATTTCTTCTCCACCAGTTACACCCGTGCCTTCAATATCAATCTCAGGCATTGTTATAGTTTGTGGAATACTACTACCAGTGGCAGTTGCGTATATTTTATCTACGCCTTTAACAAATTCAAGTGCGGTAGCACTGTTTGGATTTTTTATAAAATCATTAATGCTTGTTGCGCCGGATAGGTATTCTCCCCCTTGTTCCTTTAACTCATCTATAATCTCTGGAGTAGTGAACCCCGCAAACTTTTCATCTAAATAGTTATCTATATTACCAAATAAATCTGTTGCTGGTTTAAAGACTGCCTTAACAACGTCTGATGTTGGATCTACGAGATAATCTCCTACGAACTCATCAACTGATTTAATTACGTTCGATGTCGGATCAACAATGTAATCCTCTAAAAACTGATCGACGGGTCTTATAATCCCTTGATCTACGGGTTTTATTATGTTTTCATCTACCCACTCAACAGGGTCCATGCCCTCTTCTTCAGCTTTTTCGTTAATAACATCTATGTCAGGAGTTTTTACATCTTCAGTCTGACCAAGACCGCTTAAATCCACATTAACTTGTGGTAATTCAAATGATCCAAGTAACGCTGGTAAAATACTCTTTTTTTTATCTAAAAGAAAACCGCTAGAGTATCCTGTTACTTCTGGAAACCCAGCCACTGTCGGTGCATCTGGAGCATCTCCAAATTGTGTTATTGCAGAGTCAGGTATATCAAGAATACTACTTGACATTTCTGATTACCTCATCATAGTTATTCTTCAAGTTGAGGAGCATTTCCAGTAAAGCCACTTTCCCCTGCAGCTGGCGCAACTCCGGTTCCAATTGTGCCGTTACCAACCCCCGAATTGTCAGTTGGTGGAGATCCTTGAGGTACTCCTCCAGCCCCTCCCACGCCCGCTTGTTGTTGACCAGCGGGGTCACCTTGTGTGCCTGTTCCTTGTTGAGCATTTTGTAAACCTTTCAGCATCTCTGCATAAATTGCTGCTTCATTCATATCATTAACCAACTTATCCGGATCTATGTCTTGCGATATAGCTAATTCTTTTATAAGATTAGGTATTTTGATAAACGGTGCAAGCATAGGGTTTGCAACTGTCTGAAGTAACGCTGTCAGTCTTTGAGTGCGAACTTCTTTTTGCATGACAGCCGCTGCACCACGTGGTTTTATTTCTAAATCTCCTTCAATATCCGGTGCGTCATCTTTAAACTGCATGTTCCATTGAAAGTAAGACTCACCTAAAGGCTTGAGCAAATAGTCATCAACATTTTTAATTACTGTTTTCATTGACAGACCTGCTGAACCTAATAGCATAGACAGCCCAGCTGCTGTTCTCCCTGTACCCGTGACTCCAGTTTGACCGTGCATGATGGAGGGTATGCCTGTTTCTTCGTCTGCCAACTGTCGTGCGATCTGATACATTTGAATATTCTCGCCCGCTGTGTTAGGAAACTTTAGGCCGTTGATAGCGGTTCCTGTAACTCCCGACTGTCGTCGGAAGATCTTTCCGGGGAATATGTCAAAGTTTTGACCGGGCACTAATGATGCCTCATCAACGTCAAACACAAGATTACCTGCTAAAGCTAAGTTATCTATAGCCATACGCATGTGACCATTCATCAGTAACTGTGCGTCTTCCATGTTTTCGGCAACGCCAACACCAAATATGTTGTATGGATTAATTTCAAACGGTAATGCGTAAAACGGTATACGTGCTGGAGTAAACGGATTTAGCACACAACGTAGCACTGTTGGACCACTAATCCATGCGTTGATTTGAACTTGGTCTAGGTCCTCCATTCCGCCCGGAAGCTCCATACCTATTTGTTTTGCGAAGTATGCGTCTAGTACGCCCCAGTATTCTAACACTTCATATCTGTTATCCTGATACGCAGGGTCGTTCTCATCATTACGAACAGTATCTTCATAGTATCTGTCAGTGTAGTTAGGGCCGTAGGCCACAACATCTGCTATTGCTTCTTTATCAAAGTAAGGTTTGTTCTGCAGCGCGGTTATCTGCTGTCTATTCATACGGTGTCTCTGAATCACATACTCTGCATCTTCGAGACTTGTGGCTGAGGGATCTGGGTGAAAGTCCCAGACAGATACGGGTTCGATACGAGGACACACCATTTCATAGGGTGAATAAACTCTATTACCCTCTTCATCCCTTTGCCATCTGCTTATTGTTTTATTATGGTTGAGAGGTCCTTTTACTATACCTGTTCCAAATAGTGCAGCTTCAAATACAGCAGCACGAAGAACGTTAACAGCATTAGTTTCAAGAAGCTGATCTTGAATTAATTTCTCCATGTTCAACGCAGCTTTTTGGGCTGGAGATATTTGAGGTTCTCCCATATTGGCTGGCCCCTCTACAATAGGGGCGTTACCAAACATGGATCTCAAGCCACCAAGAAAATCTTTTTTATTTAGTGGCATGGCCTCCGTAGCACCGGGAGGCACTTGCCTACCGTCTCCGGCGTAACCAAAAGGACCATCACTCATGGCCTCATCTAACGGTGTTTCTAGATGTGCAAATTCAGCTATTCCCTCTGGTACAGGTGTTGGCTCAACAGATAGCGGAAACTTTTTGTTGGCAAATAATATATCTACTATTTGTCCGTAGGCAGCAAGAACTTTTGTTTTTGTTATTTTTAAAAATACCTTAGATCGTTCTGACTGCTTAAACTGAGTTGTGCTATCGTTGAACGTACCACGAAAGTTTTTATAGGACTGAAGCCAACGACGCTCGTGATTCAACCGTCCTGTTTCTGCAGAACGAAATCTTTCCTGAATTAATCCCGCCAAACCGGGAGCTTTTTCAGCAGCGTCATCAACAACAGATGGTTCGCCGCCAAACTCGTCGTCTTCTAGTTCCATGTCATTCCCTTCAAGGGTTTATATTGTTAATTATTTTCCGCCTTCAGCATAAATACGATTGTCATCAGCCAGTCCGAATAGGCCAGTGTCAGTCGGTTTAGTTTGCTGTTTAGGCATGTCTTCAGTAAGAGTTTCCGTAGCAGCGCGAGTGTCAAACTCAAGACCTTCACGGTAAAGTTTGCTTTCGCCAATGTTAGCGTCAACTGTTTGTTTGTCAGAGTTCATGATATACCCTGCACCAAAATTGTAATTAGACATGTGTTTACTCCTGTTTATGGTTGTTGTAATAAGTTAATCATTTGGTCATCTAAATTATTAGATCTAGTTTTTTCACTTCGACGTTGCATACTTTCAAGACGTGAACTTTGTGCTTTTTTTACTA
>CERH01010659.1_pt1 | contig 16550 bp, 28 predicted proteins | sample 530991 | NCBI WGS metagenome assembly CERH01 (sample SAMEA2621191, study PRJEB7988) | marine metagenome | biome: marine biome (ENVO:00000447); feature: mesopelagic zone (ENVO:00000213); material: "saline water (ENVO:00002010), including plankton (ENVO:xxxxxxxx)" | depth 800 m | reverse complement strand
GAATAACCACCTGCAAAAACACCTCTAGTTGAATTGCTTGTTCCTCTATGACCAGTTTTAGTTGCAGTAAGGTCACCAAAATCTGTAGCGTTACCAGTGGATGATATGGTCACATAATCTATAACATTAGAACCTGAACCTGATGCATCACCACCACTAGTTAAACCTCTGGTATTACTTGAACACCCTGCTACCAAGTATCTTGTCTGGGTATTATCACCAAAGTCAGTAGCATTACCAGTGGATGCTATAGTTACATAGTCCATAACATTTGTATATCCAGTCGTATAACCACAACTAAATACACCTCTAGTTGGAGAAGAGAATGCTGTTTTACCAGAAGATGCTTGGGTGTTGTCCCCAAAATCTGTACCATTACCTGTACTCGCAATAGTAAAATAATCAATTGGACTTAATGCTCCACCTACACCAACACCATAAGCTCCATTAGAATATAATGCTCTAGTGCTACTACCACAAGCACCACCATATCTTGAACCTGAAATAAGGTCACCAAAGTCTTGAGCATCTCCTAGTGAGCCAATACTAACATAACTTACTTGATTACTATTAGTTGATTCATACCATGAGCTTCCACCTATAAATAAACCTCTAGTAGTGGATGCTGTAGCACCCCCATTACTAACAGGCTGAACTAAATCACCAAAATCTGAAGCATTACCTGTTGATGATACATCAATATAATCAATACTTCTAAGGTCATCAAAGGTTGATATTGCTCCACCACCTGCAAATAAGGCTCTATTAACAGGAAAAGCATTACCTACTGTAGGCCAAATACTTTGTTTATTTAACATTAATTGTTCGTGTAAATTAAAAACTCCATTACCCGAAGTGTTTTCGTATTCATTAGTGGGTCTAATAGTGCTTTCTTCAAAATTAATTAAATTGCCTAAAAATTTGGTCATTAGGCTAATCCTCCATGAGTAGAAGATAAAGCTGCTCCATTATAAGAACTTGAACTTAAATCTCCCCAATCAGAACCTGATCCACTTGTGCTCATTGTAAAAATATCAACAGAATTTAAGTTGGTTGTTGATGCACTTTGTGTACCATCATTTCCTACAATAGACAAACCTTTTGTTTTGTTGCCAGATTGAGCATTAAATCTTCTAGCATTTAAATCACCAAAATCTTGAGCATTGCCTGTTGAAGCTATAGTAATATATTGAACCTCTGCTATACCATCACTACCTGCTGTATTTTTACCATTACAAACATATCCGTATGTTCCAGAAGAAGTTATTCCTACACCACCATAATAAACTGCTGTATTAAGATCTCCAAAATCGGTAGCATTACCTGTAGAGGCTATAGTAATATAATCCATAAAATTAGAAATACCACCACTAATTTCTCCACCCATAAAAACACCTCTTGTTGTATTACAAGTGCTAAATAACGCATAACTAGATACGTTTGTGTTACCAAAATCAGCTGTGTTGCCAGTAGAGGCTATAGTAACATATTCCATAGTATCAACATAAGAACCCGGATAACCAATTTTAAAAACTGCTCTTGTAGAATTTGAAACTGCTCTACCACCAGTATCACCTGCCGATAAATTGCCAAAATCAGTGGCATTACCGGCTGATGCCATAGTAATATAATCAATAACATTAGAATATGGACTACCATCAAACCCACCACTAAATAGACCTCTTGTAGAAGATGATGATGCACCCAAATCATATCTTGCAACAGTTAAATCACCAAAATCTGAAGATCTTCCTAGCGTGGAAATAGATAACATATTTATTGTATTTAAATAAGAAAAAGTGTGTGTTGCAGCCTCTGCATGAAAAACTGCATCACTTGAAGAAATTGGTGCTAAAGGCCAATTATTACCTTTAACAGCTACACCTTGTTCTGCTAAACTCCAAAATCCAGAATAATTAGGCATTGTAATATTTTTCCTTTAAATTATTGTTGAGATGCCACTGAGCTTGCTGTTCCTGCCAATTGATTTATTCCTGCATAAGAACCTACTGTTAACAAATCTCCAAAATCGGTAGCATTTCCTGTTGATCCAATTGTAATATAATCTATAGTATTTTCTCTACTACTACTACTATTTATACCACCTGCAAAACACCCCCTAGTAGAACTAGATACCCCACCTGCTAATTCTTCTCTAGCTACTGTTAAATCTCCAAAATCGGTAGCATTTCCTGTAGAGGCTATTGTAACATAGTCCATAGTATTAATTCTTGAACCATCATCCCCACCACCAAAAACCAATCTTGTAGCACTTGCAACAGCTGCAAGAGAATGTCTCGCGACTGTAAGATCCCCAAAATCTGTAGCATTACCTGTAGAGGCTATTGTAAAATATTCAATTGTATCTTTTTTAGTATGACTACCTGTTTCTGTACCACCACCTACAACTGCACGTGTAGTACTAGAACCTGCTGCTAAAAGCCTTCTTGCAGCACTTAAATTACCAAAGTCTGCAGCATTTCCAGTTGAAGCTATTGTAACATATTCTACAACATTTACGTGTTCAGCAGCAGCAGTACCACCTCCAATTGAACAAAGACCTCTTGTGCTATTTGAAGTTCCTCCTATTTTATCAGTTGCTGTTGTAAGATCCCCAAAGTCAGTAGCATTGCCAGTAGTAGAAAAAGTAATATAATTTATAACATTTGACTTGCCTGAACCATCATCCCCACCTGCAAAAACACCTCTAGTACTACTACCACAAGCTGAACCAGCTCTTTTATTAGCTGTAAGATCTCCAAAGTCAGTAGCATTGCCAGTAGATGAAATATCAATATATTGAATTACATTTATTCTATCTGAACCATCTACTGTGCCACTTATCTCACCACCCGAAAAAATACCTCTAGGTGAAGCAGGACTTGAAGAACTAGCATCACTGTAAGGACTTGCACCAAAGGCATTGTTTGCTAAACCTGTAACAGAATAGCTTGTACCATTGCTTAATCCTGTAATAACAACAGGACTTGATGCACTTGTTGCTCCTGTAGATACACCACTTGCAATAGCTGTTGCTGTATAAGAAGTAATAGCACCACCACCAACATCTGATGGATTAGTAAAGGCAACACTAACTTGTTCGCTGCCTGCTGTTACACTTATTGTAGGTGCATCTGGTGCTCTTAATTGGTCAAAGCCACCTAAGGCTCCTCCTTTTGGTTTGTTCTTACCCATTGACTACCCTTACGCATCATCCATGACTTCGTAACTAACAAACAAATCTAAATCACTTGCAGCACTTGCTCCACCTTTTAAAATATCACCTTCCATTAGATAAATGGGTGTGTCTAAAATAACAAGAGTGCTATCCGCAGGAACAGAAACAGTTTTAGCTAAATATATAGTAGTTCCCGCAGGGGCTGCTCCAGAACCATCTGTTACAGTAATTCCTGTTGTTCCTCCACCATTTGCCATACCATCTACAAATAAATCCAAGGTAGCAGCATTAGTGCCATCTACATTTGCACAGATTATATTGTTAATTTTTAGTAATTTATCACTAGCAACAGTTATTAAGGTGGCTGTAGCTGTAGCTGATAAGTTAAATCCTGCATTACCTGCAAGAATACTTGTGACATTTATAATATTGGGATTTGCCATATTTTACTCCTTTATCCGAACACAATAGCCATTGCGATTGCAAAACCTTTTGATGCACCTGCACTTGTTGAAAAACCTGCATCATTTACAGCTGCTCCTGATCCCGCACCATCTAAATACACAATTTTAGTTTGACCATTGGGTATTGTAACATTACTACCACTTCCTTGACTTATAATAATATTGTAAGGGCCGGACGAACCAGAATCTGTAGTTGCATTTTCAATAATATGAACTCTCTTCATAGTATTTGGGGTAATCGTGATAGTGCAATCTGAGTCTAATGCACCTGTGTATTTTAAATACATGGCTCTAGCTTCATCAGCTGCTCCATCAGCAACAACACTACTATGCGTATCAGCATTGGTTGTTATGGCTTCTGTTCCAAATCCAACAGCCTGACCTATTAGTTCAAGGTTTGTATTAGTTGCATCACCCCATGTACCTGATCTTTCACCAGTTCCAATTTCTTCTAATCTTAAATTATTAACGTATGTACTCATTTTTTATTCCTATGCTGCTACGTCTGTCCAAGTATTATCTGGATTAGGTGTTACATCTGACCATTCATTATCCGTGCTAACCGAAACATCTGACCAAGAAGTACCCGGAACAGGTATAATATTACCCCAAACTATCACACTTCCTACAAAAGAGCTAGTAGAAACTCCAGTTAAAGTAATATTTGCATCTCCAATAACAGCAACTTCATTATGAACAGTTCCTGTTAATGATACTCCTGTTACACTTACATCAATACCTTGACCTTCAACAATTGTAGATGATCCAACTGCTGTTGTGCCTACAGCTCCGTTTTGAGTTTCAAAGGTATTGCCGACTTGACCTGTTGACGATACACCTGTCAGATTTACTGTTATGTGTACTTTAATTTCAACAAGTTCATCATCTACATCACCTGCTGCAGCTATTCCTATAACATTTACATCTACGTGTTGTGGCACCACTACAGAGCCTACAGCAGTTGTACCAACAGCTCCATTTTGAGTTTCAAAAGTATTTCCTACTGTACCTGTTGCAGAAACACCCACAGCATTAGCTGTTGAGTCTGTTTCTACAATTACTGTGCCAACTGTTGTCGTACCTACAGCACCATTCTGAGTTTCAAAAGTGTTGCCAATAGCTCCAGTTGCAGAAATACCTGTTACACTTTGATTAATGTTTGTTTGTTGTGTTGCTGTGCCTACAGCACCACTCGCTTGTGGTAACGTGACATTAGTACCCCAAGCACCTGTATTCCAAGTGCTTGATCCCCAACCTGCTATAGGTATAGTTACATTTACGACAGATTCAGACCCAAAAGATGTTTCTGAAAAAGCTGAAATACCAAACATATTTTATACCTTTAACTTGGTTTTGTCGGCCACGTTGGGTTATCTACATCACCAGAGGTTATATCCCTCAAGGCTTGTCTATATGTACGCCAACTTGAAGCATCTCCACTTGCATCTTCTATTTTATGAATTTGCCAATCGGCTTCTTCTAAAAGTTCTTTTCTTTTATTTCTTAATCTTTGTTTTTTTCTTTCAGTAGCACCATTCGCCCATTCCTGTTGCAAAGCATTATATTCTGCAACTTCTTCGTCAGTTAATTTAATTCTATCTGCACCAACTTTTTTATAAAGATCTACCATATTTAATTTTATTCCATTTTAATCCCAAAAACTCTCATTGTGCCACTAGCTATATTTCCACTTGTAAAATTTAATTGAACACCTGACATGGCAGTAGTATACCATTCACTTCCATTAGATGATAAGTAAAAATTTGTATGATAATTATCTACTGATTTATAACACGCAAATATTACTTGAGATGCTGCTGCAAATCCACTTGTTCTTGTGTTATACACTCTAATTAAACCTGTGTAACCCTCATCACTTTCACTTCCTACGCTAAATTCATCTTGCCCTGAAATAGCCCAACCCGCAGTAGTAGAGGCCGCGGATCTACCATCAGTTTGAGCACTATCAGAACCACTAGTTCCTGATGTGGCACCATAATAATGATAAGCAGAGGATATTACAGAACTATCAGATGCTTTTATTAATTTCATTCGCAAATTTACATCATCTGTAGCGGGAATAAATTTTCTTACATAAATATCATACGTATCATACGTGTCCGAAAACAAAGAACCTGTGCTTAAAGTAGCATCATCACTTGCAGTAAATTCTCCTAAAAAATTATAGAAAAAAGGTGTGGTAGAAGCAATTAATTTTCCTGTCCCATTAGGTGTAATGTTAAGATTACCATTACTATCCGTTGTACTTATTGTATTTGAATCAATAGTAATATTATCAGCTATTAAAGATCCACCAGTTACAGAACCAGACGTAGACGCATTTCCACTATTGTCTAGTGCAAAAGCTTTAGATGCAGGTAAAGTGCAAAATACGTGTTTTGTACCTGCTGAAAAATTAACTGCACTATCACTATTAGAACTTGAAATTACAGATGTTCTAGCCAGTGTATCAGGAGATGCGTCTGTAACAGTTCCTAAACCAATTTCAAACTCTGCTTCACTTTGATGAGCTATACAATAATAAGTCGTGTTAGAATTACCAATTGCTGCAACAAATGTTTCAAACCCGCTTACTGCACCACCTAAATTTATTGTTCCAGTGCCCGTGCTTGTTGAAGTTTCTTTTACACGGTCATTTATAACATGAGCCACTAAGCAATCCTTATGATAGCGTTACTTGCATCTGCTGTTGGAAACACAACTTGAAAATCACCTGAACTTGATGATTTGTCTGCACCAAAATCTAACACTATAACTGAAGCATCATTACTTGCATCATCATTAAAAATAACAGCACCTCTAGCTGTTATGGTAGAAGAACTAAAGGTTGCATTAGCAAAATCAGTAAAAGCTGTTGTTCCACTTGAACTTGGATCTACTCTTGTCAAAGTTGCACCTTTTGCTGTATAACCTGTACCACTAACCTCATTGTTAGTTGCATAATTTGTAACAGAAGCATCCATTGTACTACCACTTCCTCCCATATCGGAAGGAACAGCACTATTAGTATAAAGAGCAAGTTTAAAAGCACTTCCTCCAGAATTTTTAAAATTATGCCCTGCTTCTAAAAGTTCTTTCTTAAAAGAAGTGCACATTGCATTACCACTAAAAGCCATTTTATAATCTCCTTATTAATTCAGCTAGTTCAGGATGACCTGCATCCTTTATTGCATTATAAATTGTTGTTCTATCACTATTAATAGCTTCTTTCATATATGATGCAATTACTTTTTCCATATTTTTTGCATAAGCAATAGCTTGATCCCTTAAAACAGGATCAACATTATCCGATATGGAAATTATTCTTTTAACACATAATTCTGAAATTTCTTCAGGTGTAAATCCTCTATTATTTGTGGTTCTTACCTCAACGACTGGTTTATCTTTCGGTAAATCCATTTTTAAAGTAAACATTATTGTTTCTGCCTTATTATTTTACCTGTTCTATATTCGTCTGAAACTTCTTTAGCTTCTCCTAATAATTTAACACCTGCTAAAGATTCTTGAAATTTTTGATTATACATAGTCATTACATCTTGCTCACCTTTCATAAAGGTATAAGCTTCTACTAAAGCACCATATAGTAAAGCTATTTCGGCATTTTGACTTAACCAAGTTGTTCCAGAATCTGAACCCGCTGTTAAACTTTCAGGTCTATAAAAATAATGTAATTCGCCTGTATAACTTGCGTCTGGAGTAGGTGCTATTAAAAAGTTACTAACATCATAAATAGCATAATATTTAGGTCTACCTGTACCTGTAGATTGAGGATTAAAAGTTTGCAAAAAACTTGGATCTTTAAAATCAACAAATTCCTTTGTAGGACTTGAATCTGAAGTTAAAGCAAAACTTAATGAAAAAGGAGCCAAAAAATCAGAAGGGCAAGCAAAAAACTGACTGTTAACTGAAATGTTAGCACTTGCATTTTTTCTAAATAAACTCAATTGTACACTTTTTAATATACGTTCTTCTGAAATTCTAATAAACATTGGAATGTTATTTACAAAAGTAGTTTCGTTATTTTCTGTATAATCTTGTACAGCAGTTTTAAGTTGTAAATAAGTAAAACTCATGGTGTATTTGCTTGACCTCCCATGCCACTGTGATTTGAACAATAATAATATAATGTTGGAGCACCACCTGCAACAGTTATTTGAGTTGTGTAAGCACTATCATCTTTGACTACGCCAGTAGTGTACTCGCTACCACTATTATGTGTACCATCTGATGTTGTTGAAAATCTAAAAGGATGAGAAGTAGCAGCAGACCAATCAAAAAGATAGATACTTCCCTCTGACAAACTTAAGGTAGGTTGTCTTACTCCATCTATATAATATTTATTGGCACCAAGATAACTTGCAACTGTTACTATGTATCTAGTTACATTTGAGGTAATACTTATAGAACCAACAGAAGTAGAAGAAGAAACTCCTGTTAAAGAAACAGAGGATGTTGTAGAACCAGAACCACTTGCAATAACAGTTATTGAACCAACTTGTGCTTGTGCTTCCATACTAGTAGGAGGGGAGTAGTCTCTAGTTGGTGTGCCGACAGGATTAAATCCCCATTGAGTAGATCTCTCTTCTACTAAATTTACTTCTGGTCTAGCATCTCTTATCGCTTGTGGATCAATAATTCTTCTTTTTACGAACAATTGTGGATGTTTTGGCTCAAACTCGTCTTTACCAACAAGTAAACCATTCCACTCTTTTTTCATATCTTTTAACCTATATCTGAAACCTGATCTATCAGATATACCATAAGCTCTTTTTCCTGAAGCAAATTTAGACAACTCTATAAAACCTCAACTCTGGACTTATTGTAGTAGAAGATCTATCTCTATCTTCTGACATAGCTCTATTAAACTCTTCTTCATAAACAGATTTTAATAATTGTACTCTATCTGGTGCTCTTTTTATTGCTATATAATAGGCTAAACCAGCAGCTAAACAAGGATAAAACCTAAAAGGTATTTCCATAGTATTTGTATAATTATCAGCATCATCCATTCTTGTGAGTGCATCATAATATAAAACATCTGTGCTATTTTCTGGACTTAACCATATCTTTAATTTTGGAGTTATTAACCTATCTAAAAAAAATTGTGTTGGCCTTCCTGAAGTTGTTTTATTAGGTATCGCTAAATAAGCATCTCTACTTATTCTTTCTAATGGGTAATAAGTATTATCTCTAACAACAGCAACAGATAAAATATCTATAATATCTGCATTTAAAGTATATTCTGTAGTTCCAGAGGTAACTGTTTGCGTTCTCTGAACAATTGTCCATTGATTTAAACCTCTATTCGCCCACTCTGCCAACATAAGATTTAGAGATCTCTTAGCTGTTTTTAAGTCATAACCTGTCCTTACCTCAAGACCACATCTTTCAAAAGCTTCCTCTATATATTCAGTAACATTTAATTCAAAATCTGTACTAGTTGAAAGAGTCATGTTATTTACCTTTTTTCTTTTCTGGTTTTGCGTACATATTATCAAATATTTGATTTACATCCAATACATAATCTAAATCTGACTTTGAATAATGAATATGGTGAGATGGTTTAAAATCTGGCGGCCCCTCACCTGTTTGAAACCAAGCAGGGTGTGTTACTCTAACTCGATTATTTGGTAACGCTACTATATTACCAGTATATTTATCTGCATCTAGTAACTGCAAAACATGACTTTGTTTATGTTGAGCAGGGTCATCTGCTATTTCGCTTTCAGAGTAATCTACAGTAAATAAATATTTTGCAGGATAAAACTCACTGCCTATTTTTGCTAACCAAGGGCAAGGAGTTGCTCTATTTAGTACATAAACAGAATGATGGTGAGAAGCACAATCCCAAGGTTGAGCTAAATAAGTAGGCATAGGTTCAGGCCATCCTTCAAAATCAAAATCACCAACTAATCCAGTAATAGGCATCCTCGCCCACATAGCTCCACCATGAGGATTTTGTTCTTGGGATTCACAACCAGTAAATATTACTTGAAAGCTTAAACAACGACAAGGCATAGAAGTAACAGCGATAGCCATAGCGTGAAGAAACTCACCATGATATTTTTCATGGTTGTGAGTATATTCTCTACGTACCCAACATTTAAAATAAGGTATGTTACTTTGTAGATAAGCCATATTATTTATATTTTTTTACACTTCCACCTTTACTCATCATTTTAACAGTGCCACCTTTAGTCATTTGCACTATTTTTCCACCTTTCATTTTCATAACGATAGGAACAGATTTGGTAGTATTAGTTACACCACCATTTTTCATCATTTGCATTTTTTTATTTGGACTCATTTTGGATTTCATATTTAGCACTCCTTTTAATAAAATCTTCCCACAATGGTTTAATCATTTCATAGTTTGCATTTACTTTTACAGCAGTAATTTCAGTTCTTTTATCTACAGAAATCAATGTAGTAGCCATCCAAGCAAAAGAACCAAAGAAAGAAGCTGTAACAACCCCAACAAAAATATCTTTTTTCATTAGCATCTCCATCTTCTTCTTGCTTTACGTAATCTACTATTAGGGTTCTTAGCAGCTTTAGGAAACTTTTTCATTTGACCTGCAGATCTTGCACAATAAGATTTACGTCTTGATTTTTCTTTTTTAGTCAGATTTTTTTTCTTAGTTACTGCTGTCTTTAATTTAGAACCGGGGTTTTCTCTTCTATAACGAGCAACACCAGCCTTAGTCATTCCCGCTCCACTTTTAGTGGAACGGAAATACTTTTTAGTTTTAGGTGGTTGTTTATCTTTCTTTCTTGCCATTACGATAAGAACAATGTCAATTTATTGCTACTACCTGTAAATGCAGAAACATAAGCACCACTTGTAGCTAATATACCATTGTCAGGTATGTTCAGCGTATGCAATCCTGTAGGAAAACTTTGTACTAATAAGTTAGCACCACCATTCCCATTTGTGATTGTTAAGGCACCTGCAGCATCAGCGAATATAACTACTTGTCTTATTCTTGATCTGGCAGGCCCAACTACTGCAGCTGAATCACCTTGATTATGATTAAAAGCTTTTACATCTGATCTAGTAGACATTTATTACTCCTCAATCTCACCTCTTAGAAGCATTGCTTTATATTGAGCAGTACCTTTAGGTGGCAAAGACGCAGATGATGTTGACTTCTTTTTTGAAGTTTTTTTAGTCGTAACCCAAGCTTCATTAACATGAGGTGTACTGGGGTCATCTGGTATAAATTTGCCCGATTTGGTTCTAGCTCTCTTTTTTTCAGCCATTAGCTATCTCCTAACGATTTTGAGCTGCAAACATATAATCAATGTTCATTGATTTTGTTCCAGTTGCTGAACCTGAAAGCTCCATAGCTCCTAATGCAAGATTCTCATCATCTGGAATATTTGCTGTGTGAGTAGCAACTAAGTTTCTATTTACGAAAAACTCTACAGAACCAGTTCCTTTTACGTGAAATCCAAGTGTAACTGCTGTTCCACTTGCAATATCAATACCAGAATCAGTTGTTGTAGCAGTACCATCTTTTTCAGTAACACAATCAATATTACTATCACCATCATCTACTTGAAAAACAATTCTGTCAGTAGCATCTAACATTGCCTCTGGATTAGTTGCAAAATTCACAGTTAGTCCAACACATATGTCCATTGCACTACCTTCAGCATCTGTAGGAGTTATTTTGGTTTCAAACCAAATATCTCTAGTTGAAGAAAGTGCAAATATTTCATTTCCTTGTATTGAAGCACCATCATTATCAGTTGTAGCTTGTGAACTTAGAGTTAATGCTCCATTGACAACATCTGCTGCAATAGCAGCTGAAGCACTTGAGTCTTTTACTACTGTCCAATCATTTGTACTGTCTAGTGCAATACCAGTAAAATCATCCATATAAACTAGATAATCTGGATTTTTGTCTATAGGTAGGTTTTCAAACCATTTCCTATTGCCATCTTTTCCTGCGAAAAGAATAGGGCCGGTAAAATGTACAGCCATTTCTGTCTCCTGTCATAGTTAAAATAATGTCAATCCTTTCGGATTGTCAGAAGTTAATATTAAAACTATACAGTAAAAAATGGAAGGCGACAAGTGCCACCTTCCAAAAAAATTAATTATGCCCCCGGTGAACCGAAAACACATCTTGGATCAGAGAAGCCAAAAGAATATCTTTCTCTTGCTTTAAATCTCATATTTCCAGTATCAAAATCAGCTTCCATAGAAGTAGCTAATGGTGATCTTTCAAACATTTTAAAACCATTTGGTGCGTCTGTTTTAATAAAAAACGCATCAGTATCGGTTAAGAAATGATTAACTACTACACCATCAGGTAACATTCCCATGTTGTTAATAGCGTTAACATCATTGTCAGCAGTACCCGGTCTTTGGGTTGATGACATTAATCTGTCAGCTATAAACTTCAACGCAGGTGGTACGATCAACTTCATACCTCTTAAAGCAATTATCATATTTCTTTCATCTACGAATTGAGAAATATCAATAAGTGCGTTTTCAAGAGAAGTTTCGTTCAAATCTGCAGCTGTTGAAAGCTCATTTGAAAATGTTCCACCCATAGCTAATGGATGGTCTGTAGCACAGAGTTCTTTGCCATCACCACCAGTAAAGCTACTATCAAACGCATTATTAAGCGTTGCAGCAGATTTTACTTGCTTAGTATGAGCCATAGAACGTGCTAATGCTCTAGTGTATCTTGCACCAAGACGATCATAAAGATTATCTTCAATTGCTTCTTCAGTAAGAGCAAATGCCAATGCAATAGTTTCGTGTGTGTATCTAGCTGTGTAAGCTTCATTTGCACTATCAAATGAAACACCAGATCCCTCACTCTTCGTTGGAGCATTTCCGAAACCTACTAACATTACTTCTTCTTCAAATGCACGATCAGAAGTTTCTGTTTCATAAATTTCACTATGTTCGTTTTCATAACGATCATATTCCATTCCAAAAAGAGCATTAAGACCGGGCTCTAGCTCTTTAGCTAATTGTGCTCTAGATATAGCCATTATTTAGTCTCCTTATGCTAACCCGGCACCTTTAACACCGAATATATGATTTTGAATTGTAACAAGTACATTTGTATTTGCCGAACTAACATCTGAATTTTCTGGATCCTCAGAAATATCAATTGCTTTAACAGATAAAGTTGTTCCTGTTCCACCATCACCTACATTCAATTCTGCACCAGAAATACCAGTAACAGTTGAACCTGCTGTTGTGTAAACAATATCAAAGTTACCAAACAAGTCTGCAATTGGAAAAGCAGCATTTGCTTGAACTTCAAAAACAACCATTGGGTCATCTACTATAAAAGCAATAATATCAGAAGCATTTGTACTAGCTGGATAATAGTTACTAAAAACCTGTTCTCCAGTAGTAGGATCAGTGTATTGACAGCCATTGAAAACGCCAACAATAGGAACAGTACCACCATCTGCATGAATTTCTACAGTACCACCAGTGACTTGCATTACCATGTCACCTTGAAAGATACTTGTCCCATAATTGGCGGCAATTCTATATCGACTTTGGCCGCCTGTCCAAGGTGCACCACCTATCATTTTGACAGGTCGTAAACCAAAAGCAGCATCTTTATTTGCCATTTTTAAAGTCTCCTTATAAAAGGGTTAAAATTATTCAGTATTAGGTTTCTGTGACCCAAATGTCACAGAAGTTGATCTTTGTGGAGCTAGTTTAGGCATATTAGGATTATTTTCTCTCATCCAATCCCTATCTACAGCTTCCATTTGATTTTTTGCCACATTAGAATAGTGCTTGTTTCGCTGTTCTGCTATCTCTTCAGGTATTCTTGCCAATACTAATCCACCAACGCCTATAACGCCAGAGTTCTTACCTTCATCAATGACAGGTGCGTCAAAATCAGGATATTCTTCAGCTTTTACTAATTCATATCCTTCTCTTCTTTTTTTATGAATATTATTTCTATCATCATATTCCATGACAGATTCTCTGATCCATCTATGCTTATAACCAACAGGGGGTTCTGGAGCTTCAAGAGTTGAAGGAGGCTTCCACTCTGTTACTCTTTCTGAATTATCTCTGTTTTTAGATTCTCTAGGATTTCTTTCAGACATATTATTTCCCCGCTTGCTTTCTGTTTTCAATTTTAATCACTTCTTCAGCGTATTTTTCCAAGGGTATTCGCATCTTGTTAGCAAAAGCCACTTGCCCCGGTGTTAATTGCACCGATTTCTTCACCCGCCCATTTTTCACAGATCTACCTGTGGATGCAGGAGTAACGACTTGGGCGTTTGATGTTCGCTTCTCCTGAAACTTGTGTGGAAACTCTCTTCGCATCCTTTTATCAATTTCTGAATAATATTCATCTGTTGTAGGATCAAAACCTTCTTCCAATATTAATTCTTCATGTATTGTTTGAGCACCTCTAGTCATAATTTTATCAACATTAAACCAAGAGTTTTTTGATAACCAAGATTGTAGTTTCTTATCTTCTTTTGGATCTGGTGCTTTTACTTGTGGTTGTTGTGGTGCAACTTGTGGTTGTTGTGCCTGTCGTTTTGCATTTTGGTTTTGTTGATTTATTTTAACTTTTTGTTGCCTTATTCTTTCTTCTTCAACTCCAAGTTGACTCATTATTTTTAATATTTCTGCTTGTTTCTTTGAATCACCAGCCTCTGTTGCTTCTTCATAAAGCTTTTGAGCTTGAGCACTTTGACTTTTAACTCTGTTCTCGTACTCATTCACATATCCCTGATTTAAAGCAGAATAACCATTTTTTAATTGGTCATTTTCTTTTTTCATATGTTCAGCATATTGATAAGCAGCTTGTGCTTCTTCAAGAGCTTGTTTTCTTTTAGCAGTTAATTGATTAATTCTCTTTTGTACATTTTCGCTATAAGTTTCTAATTCCTCATCAGAATTATCTTTTTCACTTACAACAACTTTTTCTTCTTTATCATCCTCTTGAACAATTGTTCGGGATTCTTGAGAATTTGAATTATCCTCTTCGACTACAGCATCTACAATAACTGCATCACTTACGTCTTGATTATTTTCTTTTTGAGTTTCTACTGACATTTTTTATACCTCTCTATCTTTATACATACGAAATATCGGTGGGGTCAAGTATTTTCGCAATAACATTATCGTCATTTATAATACGAACTTCAAGATTTTCCACTTTAAACCTATTTCCTGCATATCTTCCCATAATAATCCAGTCTTTTTCTTTACACCATGCTCCATCTGGAAATCTTCCCACATCTTTATATGCAGAAGCTCCTAACTTTACAACATAAGCAGCGACAGTAGCAAAGCTCTCTCTATCCCTTGTTGCATCAGGAACATAAACACCACCCTTTGTTTGGGTTTTCATGTAGTATGGAATGACTAGTATTCTATAGCCAGTAGGTTGAGGTAATCTTTCTAAAGCTGATTTCTCCATTTTAGAAGGATCATCTGAATTTTTGTTCTCCTCAATTTTAAAAACATTTTTTGGAGGTTTTGGTACCATTCTGTCTGGAACGTATAATTTTTTATTCATTTTCAAGCTCTATGCCTTTCATCGCGGCTATAATTAAATCTTCTACATAGGTCATGCCACGTACTTGACCAACTGTAAACCGATAGTTTTCTATCGTATCTATCGAACCATTCACCAAAGATTCTGCAAAATCTTTCTTTCTTTGGCGTATGTCTTTAAGCAGATATTCTGCTAAAACTATTGAATCCATAATTAAATTTCAAGCTGGAAATGCGGCCCATCTATAAATGGCCTTCTACCTTCTGACCTGCGTAAATCAATGTATGAGTTCATTAATTCTTCTGAAGTTCCACTCCATTCATTTAACTTTTTGTGCCAAGCAGCACCCCATGTCACTTGTTTTGATTGATTAATACAAGCTTTCTTAATCGCATCAGCTATATCATCATAAAGATTTAACTCCCAGCTTGCCCTTGAACCAACATATGCCATGAGATCGACAGCATGACTTTTTCCTGTAGATTCTTGTGGTAAGTGGCGGCTATTCATAGTTTTAGATGCTCCAGACTTGACTAGATCAGCCTGCTGACTCTTTGTTCTAACTCCACAAATCACTCCAAAATCCACCTTACTAAGTGTTATGGCTTCCTTAACAATAGATATTAGATCATCATGCACACCATCTAATCTATCTAAACTTTTTTGACTTAATTTAAATGTCATTTTTTAGTTCCCTTCCCTTTTTTTAAAAAAACTTTTTTAGCAGATGTTTTTCTTCTTGCTGCCGATTTTGCCTCTTTTGATTTACATTGTGCCATAGTAGGTCTGCAATATGGATATGATCTTTTTGTACTTGTACGTGATTTTCTTCCACAAGGTTTACCAGTTTTACAATCTACCCATCCTTTTCCCTTGTTTTGACCAAACCATTTTTTAAGACCACCACTGGTGCTACTTTTTCTTTTTCTTGGCACTTTTCTTTCCCCAGTTTTTTGCTCCAACTTTTCGGCATTTTACTAACGCACCTGAACCATATGCAGAAGGCCAAGTTCCACCACCCCTTGTATATCTTGCTTTCACCTTATGATAGCAAGCATCTTTTTTTGATTTTTTCTTTTTTACAGCCATTATTTCTTACCCCCAAAAAATTTAGTTGCAGATCTAATTCCAAATGAAGCTGCAATTACCACTCCAAAACTATATGTATACCATCTAGGAGCCTGTTCAAGTGCTTGAAAACCAGCAAATGCCATCTCTCTTGTAGTATCCGAAATGAAGCACAGCAAGAATGGTATACTTAACAAAATTGTCAACCACTCGTCCTTCCAACTCGATTGAGTGGCTCTAATTGCTTCTAAATCCCAATCTATTTCACCAGTAAGTTGTTTTTTTTGTATTTCTGCTTTGATTTTT
>CERH01003755.1_pt1 | contig 16641 bp, 29 predicted proteins | sample 530991 | NCBI WGS metagenome assembly CERH01 (sample SAMEA2621191, study PRJEB7988) | marine metagenome | biome: marine biome (ENVO:00000447); feature: mesopelagic zone (ENVO:00000213); material: "saline water (ENVO:00002010), including plankton (ENVO:xxxxxxxx)" | depth 800 m | reverse complement strand
GTTCGATAAGATCAAGAAGCAAATCGCGTTCTTTCTCATCGAGTAATATTTTATATTCGACTACCATAGTTAGAAATTACAGAATGTTGAAGTCATAACATTTCGTATTTCGCAATTTTCGATGTCTTCGAGATCTTTATATTCATCGGAAGTGCGACAGCCTGTAATAATAATATTAATATCTTCATCGGTAAAATTATTAGTAGCTGCTAGTTGAGTTATATTTTCACGAAACTCTAAAACAGTTTCTTCAATAAAATCATTTACGATAGATTCAAGTTCATCAGATCTAGCTTGTAGAACTGATTGAGAAGTATTGATAATATCTTTATATACTTGAAATAGTGGCATAATAAACCTTTTAGTTATTTATAGTAAAAGAAGTAGAGAGCTGCACGAAGAGCTAATAGTAAACCGACAGTTATGCCGATTATTTCGAATATAGTTTTTTCTTCATGCATATTTAGCCTGCTTTGCTTCGTACTCTAAACGCCATATTTTATTTTTAAGCTTTTCGATTTTACGTTGTACGCCAGGAGTTTGACCGGTTTCGATTTCATGTTTTAGTTTATCGATACCTTGCCTATCGTGATGTACATATACATCGAACTCTTCGGCGAATTTGTGGTTTAGATTAGAATCAGCATTGCCATGTAATAGCTTTTGAGTTTGAGGAATACCGTAAGCACCTTTGAAGTATCGAACTAGAGGAGCTTTGAATTTGGTATGCCATCTGCGTGGGCCACGCGCCATAAGGCGCACTGTGTAGAGCATATCGTATTCTGTAACCATATTATATGTTCTAGCATGTTTTCTTACGTTAGCATTTTGTTTAGCGATAGTATTTTTAAGTGCGATGAGACTCTCATCGTCTTTAGATGCTACGGTAAATTTATATGACTTAGAACGCCAAAAGTTTTTACCGTTACGAGGTTGTCTATAAATCATAATGAATCTTTCGGATGAAGGTTAACTTTAAAATGAAGCCGGCTAGCACTGCTGTGAACACTCAAGCATTAGCAGTGCTAGACGACTAAAAGATATAAAAGGCTTTGCGACCTTACGACTAAGCGTCATTCTGGTTTTATTATATCTTTGAAAAAGAGGCGCGAGCCTCTTAATCTTTAGTTTGGAATATAGCTTCTTTCTTTGCTTTGAGACCAGTAATATCCAGAGATGTAGTTGATTCTACACTTGTAATAGTACCGGCAATCAGCATTAAAGTAACGATTCCTTGAAATAAACCTGTTAGTATCATAGCAAGTCTCCTAGAACGGCATTTGATTTTGTTCTGTAGATTCAGCAGGTGTTTCAATAGGCGTGAAGTCTGCTTGAGCTGTATACTCTTTGAGATCAGTTACTTGAACTGCTGTTAGAGATGTAGCAGTGCCTTTACGACCAGCTGTTTCATACGGATATTGATATACAATAACATTGCCAACAGAACCGTTTCCGATTGTTGATACATCAGCAAAAGGTTGTGCAGCTTTATCAACTACTCTTACTGGACCGTTAGATGTGCCATCAGCTTTAAGAGCTTTACGCTTAAGCGAGACTGTGAACTTAGAAGAATCTGTTTTGTCTTGCTTGACATTAAGATAATTGTTAGACCACTCGTCTGCAACAGCTTTATCTGTAGTAGCTATTTGTAGCTCCCACTGCTCTGTGCCAAATGGATTTACAGGCTTTGCTAATTTAGCCCAATTGATTTCGACATTATCAATACGATAATTACGTGCTTCTGAAATAATCTGCATGAATAGTACCTTTCTATGCTAGAGGTTAAAATTAAAAGCAGTTTTATTATTCGACGACATGCTTAGGTCACGTTATATTATCTGTGTGTTATATGTATAACTGTATACTCATATGGTATATTGATAGATAATATTATAGAAAAATTTGCGTGAGCAAATTTGAAAAGAGCTGAGAGAGCTAGAAGTTAGGACGCGGGGGTAAGCGCCGAGATGTTATGAGAAAAACTCCTAGTTAACTGCAGTGTTAATAGAATATTATAGAAAAGATTGCGAGAGCAAACTAGGGGGCTGAAAGTATATAGGGGTATATATATATTTTATGGTTCAAACTTATGCATCCTCAGTCTTATATATAATATAGATCCCCCCTTATAGGAGACGTTTAGTTTTAAATGTCCCCTTAAAGTTAAAACTGAGGACAGGTTTATGAAGAATAAAAAAGAGTTAGTAAAACTTCTCGAAGAAAAACATAAAAGAAGTAAACTAAATAAATATAAAAATAACTTTACTGACTTTGCAAAAGATAATATTAAGATTATTACTAAAGATGCAAGGAGGGGCTTTGTAAATTTTACGTTCAACGACTGTCAGAAAAAAATTACAAAAATTTTAGATGAACAGTTAACAACGAACGGAAAAGTTAGAGCTATTATATTGAAAGCCAGACAGCAAGGAATATCAACTTACTGTGCTGGTAGAGTGTTTTGGAAAACATATTTTACACCACATGCTCGTTCAGTTGTTATGGCTCACGACAGTGCAACATCTGATGCATTATTTACAATGAGTAGAAATATTATTCGTAATATGGATTCTTTGTATAAACCGACTGAATTACGATCAAACGCAAAAGAGATTGTTATTTCATCACCTCATTTTAAAAAAGATCGCTCTGGTGAAAAACCGGTATCGTCATATAGATTATATACTGCAGGATCACCTGAAGCGGGTAGAGGTACTACACCAACTATAGCGCATCTATCAGAGATTGCATTTTGGCAGCATGATGAAAAGATATTAGCTGGTTTGTTCCAGGGTATATCTGAAGCTCCAGGTACTGAGGTCATACTTGAATCAACTGCTAATGGTGCATCTGGAGAGTTCTATAGATTATGGCGTGGTGCATTAGAAGGTGAAAATGAATACACACCGATATTCCTTCCGTGGTTTACGACATCCGAATACTATCGTGAACCACCGGAAGACTTCGAACGTTCCTCAGAAGAGGAGCTACTGGTAGAGCAACACAACTTAAACAACGGACAACTCTACTGGCGTCGGTTGAAGATTGCTGAAGGTGGGGAACTAAAGTTCCGCCAGGAATACCCGGCAACTCCCGATGAAGCATTTATTACTGCAGGTTCATCTGTATTTGCATTAGAAAAAGTGCAAAACCTTTTACCTAAATCACCTAAAAAGAAATTGTCATTTGACTTTAATTCATTCACATTTGAAAATACATTAGATGGTAATATAGAATTATGGGAATTTCCATCTTGGGATGATAACTATATAATAGCAGCTGATGTTTCATTAGGTGTAGGTCAAGATTATTCTTGTGCAGTTGTTTTAAATACTGATAGGAAAATAATTGGTTTGTATAGAGATAATCATATTGACCCTAGTAAGTTTGGTGATTTGTTATTTTATTTAGGAAGATATTATAATAATGCTTTATTAGCTGTTGAAAGTAATTCTATGGGTGTTGCAACCTTATCTAGATTAATGCAAATGAATTATATTAATTTATATAAGCAGACTAAAATATCTTCTTTGTCAAAAGAGGAAGGGGCTACTCCGGGATTCAGAACAACACAAGTAACAAAACCACATATTATAGGTAATTTAAAAAATGCTGTAGAAAGTGATGATATATGGATAGCATCTAAAACTATTATACAGGAATTAAAAGATTATGTTAGTACCGACTCCGGAAGAACTGAGGCTGCTCCTGGGTGTCATGATGATACTATTATGGCTACAGCTATTGCCTTAGAAGTTTTAAGAACTCACTACGACAGATTAACAAAAGATAAAGTACCATGGTCTCAACGATCTGATTATGTTGACGATGATGAGACACAATGGCTTTAAGAGTTCCCATTGTCCTCGCTGCTCCGGCGGAAGCAGGGGATAAATCCGCCACCCTATGGAGGTATATATGAAAGAAAAATTTAAGAATTTTAGTAAAAACTTTGGTGAAGGCACAGCCTGGGATTTAGATTACGGTAAGCTATTAATAATTGGTTTGTTAGTTTATCATATCTTTATACAATGAAAGCTAAGTGTGTAAACACAAAAATTATAACTTTAGTTGACGAAATATCACCTGAAGAATCTATAGCTATGATTGCATTAGCTGAAGCATTAGGTATTAAACTTACAATAACTAAATCATGTAAGATATTAATATTTAAATGTGATACGCTAGCCGCACCATTACAGTTATTATCTGAGATGGGGCTATCAGAATATATAGGCGCAATGAAAGAAGTTATAGAATGGGAAGTAGTTGAAGATAATAATTCAGCTCAAATAATAGATTTTATAGGAGAAAGCTAATGGCTGAAAGGGATCCGCGATTAAAAAGAGCCGGAGTATCGGGTTATAATAAACCTAAAAGAACTCCAGGGCATCCTACTAAATCACATGTAGTGGTAGCTAAACAGGGTGATAAAATTAAAACAATTAGATTTGGACAGCAAGGCGTACGTGGTGCTGGTAAAAATCCTACAAGTAAAAAAGATAAAGCGCGTAAGAAATCATATTATGCTAGACATAATGCGCAAGATGCAAACCCAAGCAAGTTAAGCGCCAGATACTGGTCACATAAGGTTAAATGGTAATATGGCTAAAAGTACAGTAAATAAAGCAGGTAATTATACTAAACCAACTATGCGTAAGCAACTCTTTCAGAGAATAAAAGCAGGTGGTAAAGGTGGTAGACCGGGACAATGGTCTGCACGTAAAGCTCAAATGTTAGCTAAACAATATAAAGCTAAAGGTGGGGGCTATAGATAATGGCTTTAACTAAAGGTCAAAAAAGTCTAAAGAAGTGGGGTAAAGAAAAGTGGCGAACTAAGAGTGGTAAGAATTCTACTGTAGGTCCAAAAGCTACAGGTGAAAGATATATGCCATCGTCAGCTATAAAATCTTTAACTGCCGCTGAGTATGCTGCAACAACTAGGAAGAAAAGAAAAGATACTAAAGCTGGTAAGCAGCACTCTAAACAACCAAAACGAATTGCAAAGAAAGTAGCGAGGCACAGATGATATTTTTATTTCAACAAATGCTATGGTTAATAGGAAACAGAAATAAAATATTATTAGATAAGTTACTTGATAAAAGCAGACATAGGATACATTCAACAAAGTTTGATGATCTATGTAAATAATAAGGAGATGAGGACATGTTTGAAGCATTCATAATGGTATGCTCAGTTTATAATTTTATGGATTGCCGTACATTTAAAGATCTAAATGGTCCATACGTAGAAATGGAAAAATGCGAAGTAAGAATAGAAGAAATGAAATTTGATATAATAAATAATAAATTACCATTTGTAGTTATTAAACAAAAATGTACGGATCAATTTACAAACCCGGAAAAGTACAATGGTAATGAAAGCAATACAGAAAAACTTAGAGAAAAACTCAAGATTTAATGAGTATGATGAAGACGGTGACGGTGTAGTTTCTGATGAAGAACTATTGCATTTAAAAGAAATAAAAGAAACAGAAGCTGCACTGCGTAAGCAGTTGGGCCAACTTAGAATGGCTAGATATACTTTAATAGGTATGGGTGTGTTTACAGTAGCAATGTTTTTACCGTGGGTACCATTAGAAAGAGTAGAAGCCCTATCAGATGTAAGTAATCTATTTTATATATCAGGTGCTGGTATAGTAGGTGCATACATGGGTACTTCAGCATGGATGAGTAAAAGAGGATGATATGGTTATCAATGGACAAGGATGGAAAAACCATGAAGAAAGTTTTGAAGAAACATTAAGAAGAGAAATGTTATCTGCAAGACAAGCTTTGTGGTTAGTTAAAATGGATTTAAAAGAATTACAAAAAGCACATTATAAATTACTACAAAGAAATAAAGAGTTACTAGCAGAGCTAGCAAACAAAAAAGAATGCACATGTTAAAAATCCCAGGAGCGGAATATGTTTGAAAGATATATACAAAATGGTAATGAGCCTAAATATTTATCAGGTAAAGGAAAGAAAGATAAAAAACCTAGGACTCTTCCTAAACCTGGTTCATACGCAGTTTCAGATTTACAGGAGTTAAAAAAGAAAGTGCTTATGCATCAGGGAGGTAGTAAATGACTTCCTATGAAAAAGTAACTGATGAGCAGCTTATTAATCTAATTGATGAAGGTGTAATGAATTCAACGGGTGATTTTTTAAACTCTTCAGATTTAACTCGTGAAAGATTAAAAGCTACTTATGAATATGCAGGAGTACCTGAGTATCATTTAATGCCGCAAGGTGTTTCAACAATAGTTGATACATCTACAACTGAAATAATTGAAGCATATACTGCTATTATATCTGATTTATTTTTAAATAATAATAAACTAGCACGCTTTGTACCGTACGATGAAACTCCGGGCAGCTTTGCTGCGGCCAAAGATGCATCTAATTTAGTTAATTATTGTTTGTTTAAAAAGAATAATGGCTGGGAATTGATGCAGCAATGGATTAAAGCCTCTTTATTATGGAAAAATTCTGTATGTCGTTGGACATATGTAGAAGAATTTGACCATATGTTTGAAGAATTTGATAAAATATCACAATCAAAATTAGATGAGCTACTTGCAGATGACAGTATTGAAGTAGTTGGTGAGTTACAGTTTGAAAATACTTTTCAAGAAATTAATCCTTTAGAAGGAGAAGAGATAAAAGCAGAACTAACTTATATAAATGTACGTATAAAAAGAACAATAAACAAATCTCGTGTAAAAATAGACTTAATACCACCAGAAAATTTTAGAATTTCTAGAGAAGCTACTACAATTGAAGACGCATCTTTTGTTGGTATACAAACAGAGATGACAAGATCAGAAATAAGAAAGTATTATCCTGAAGCTAGCGCAGAAATTACAGACTGGGATGAGTTATATGGTGATAATTGGGTAGGATCTTCAAAATATTCAGAAGATATAGCTGCAAGAAAAGAAGTTACTGGCCAAGAATACTGGCAAGGTAGTAATATGTACGATACTGAGCCATTAGAAGCTAATAAAAACCTTGCAGTTACAGAATCTTGGGTACATGTAGACAGAGATGGTGACGGTATTGCAGAATTAAAGTATATTATTTCTGTAGGTACGCATATATTACATGAAGAAGACGTTGATCACATACCATTAGCTTCTATTGTACCTATTGATATACCATTTGAGTTCTATGGTTTATCAATGGCAGACTTTGCTAGATCATCTACGTTAGCAAATACAGCAGTATTAAGAGGTTTTGTAGAAAATACTTATTTAACTAACTATAGTCCTAAGTTAGCAGATCCTAATGTAGTTGATTTTAGTGCATTACAGAATATGAAGCCTAAACAGATTATACCAACTAATGGTAATCCTGTAGGCGCAGTACAACAGATGGCACCTGAAACAATATCTTCAGGTACAGTACCATTATTAGAATACTTACAAGTAATAAAGGAGCAAGCAACGGGCATGTCGAAGGCCGCACAAGGCCTTAATGATACTTTATATATATCAGGTAACTCAGAGCAGAAACTAGCTGCTGTGCAGTCTGCAGCACAAAAAAGAATACAACATATTGCACGTAGATTTGCTGAAACAGGATTTAAAAAATTAATATCTGGTTTATATCATACTATGTCAAAGAATATGAAGGGTATGATTTCATATAATATGGATGGTATCTATGGTACTGTTAATATGGATGACCTTCCAAAAAATATGGATGTTGAAATAGCTTTAGATATTGGTGAAAACTCAAATGCTAATATGATTCAAAAGTTATCTAAGATAGGCTCAGACATATTACCAGCACTTAATACGCAAGGTGCGGGTATAATCATTAAACCTGAAGCACCTGCAGTATTAGCAACTAAATTAATAGAAGCTATGAATATAGATAGTAATGATTTCTTAGAAGATTATACTACTGACGAATTTAAACAAAGAGCTGTAAAAGCTATGCAAATGCAATCGCAAAAAGCTGAAGTAGATATGGGATTAGCTCAGAGAAAAGCTGCAGCAGATTCCGCTTTAGCGGAGGCAAATGTAAGTTTTACACAAGCTCAAACTAAAAATACTGAAGATGATAATGCAAAACAATTAGCTGTAGCTATAGATAAACATTATCAAGAATGGGCTGACCTTAATATTAAAGCAACTAAGGAAGGTGCCCCAATAGCTGAGCATCCTAACTATGCTCAAATTATAATGATGGCCAAACAAATTTTAAAGGGAGAATAATTATGGCAACTGTAGAAACAGTAACAATAAACGCATCTGGTATAGGTGCAGCTCAATCAGGAAATATCGCAACTAACGCAGGTGGAACAGCCGGTGTTATAATGGTTTGTAATGATACTGATTCGCCACTTACTTTTGATGTAAAGACAGGAGCAACTACAGTATTGAGCAATCAATATATAGCTGCAAAATCATTTTCAAGAGTAACAGGACTTGGTAATGGAAATCAAACATTACATAATGTTAAAACCGCACATGGAACTGCTGCACAAGTTAACGAAAAAGTTTACGTACTTCAAGCTAGTGCTTAATATGAATAAAGAACTACTTCAAAAATATATTGAATGGTTACGTAAAATAATTAATAAATAGTAACGCCTAATGGGTTACTAACAATCTTGCTTACAAAGGAGAAAACTTATGAATCAAACATTAACTTTATTTGATCACTTTAATACATTAACACCTTATGCTGTTGGCTTTGATCGTTTATTCGATCAGCTTGCGCATAGTTCAAGAGTAACTAAAACATATCCTCCATATGATATTATGAAGGACGATGAATATAATTTTAGAATTGAAATGGCACTTGCAGGTTTCAGTAAAAAAGATATTGAAATTGAAGTTGCAGATAATGTATTAAAAATAAAATCTGTAAAAGAAAACGAACATGATACAAAAAACGTTTACAAAGGTATATCATATAGAAAGTTTACCCGTGAGTTTACAATTGCAGATGACATTGAAGTTAAAGACGCAAAGTTAGAAGATGGTCTTTTAACTATATTACTGGAAAGAATTATTCCAGAAGAAAAGAAACCCAAATTAATTAAAATTAAATAGGAGGACATTATGGATCCAATTACATTTTCAGGCGTAGTTAGTTTTGGCATCAAAGCTGTACTAGCTATTGGTTTAGCAAAGGAAGTAATTACACCAACACTAGTCATGATATTTGGCGGCTAGTATGGATAAGTACCGTGAGACAGCTGAGAAGAGGCTGGGTAATGAAAAGTCATACGGTAAACATAAAATACATCCTGAAGAATTAGCGCGGCGTGCCCATGTTAAAGGGCACTTCGCATCTAAAGAACGAGATGAATTTTTTGATGAAGTATATGGCGAAGTCTTAATTGACTTATTTGTTGAGTGGTTAAAGACCGAACCACATGAAACAAAATCTCGAGAGTTCCTCTACTCTTCAGCTATGGCACTTGGTAGTGTTAAAGAAAGAATGATAAACTTCGAGACATATGGAAAAAATATTCCATACCTAAAGGAGGGCAATGATGATAATCAGAGAAATTGATTATGATAGATTATTACAGAATATTGAAGAAATGATTAATACATTAGAATATGATTCAAGCAGAAGTGGTGGTAAAGCTAAACTTAACTGTGATAAATTATATTATTTGTATCAATTACAACAGAGATACCATTCACTATTAAAACCTAAAAAAGAGGTAGTTAAGAAATGAGTGAACAAATAACCGAAGCAGAAGTAGCCTCTACCCCACCTGCGGATGACGCTATTGCAAAGGATGGTCGAACACAAGAACAATTGCTGGCTGACATTATTTCTAATTCGGACTTCGTACCGAAAGAAGAAAAATCTCTACCCGAAGAGCAAGTACCTGAAGTAGACCCAGGCGAATCAGAAGAAATAGAAGACCCAAAAGAAACTGATGAACCTGTAAAAGAAGAAGTTGAAGAAGAAGCTGAAACTGAAGAAGTTGAAGAAGTGGTTGAGGATGCCGATGAAGAATCCGCTACCCAAGACACTACATTATTTACTCCTGAAGAATTAGACTTAGAAGCAAAAGTATCTATTAAGATCGATGGGCAAGATACTGAAGTTTCTTTTAATGATCTTATTAAAGGTTATTCTACTGAACAATCTCTATCTAAAAAGGGTCGTGAACTTGGTGACGCAAGGAAAGACTTAGAAAAAGAGTATCAAGATAAACTTAAAGAAGTAAAAGAAATGTCGGATACTTCAATTGCAGTATTATATAAATCAGAGCAAAGTCATGCAAAAGATTTTCACAGTGTTGAAGAACAAATTGAAAAAGCTCGTGATGAAAATGATACATATACTCTTAGTGAACTTAAAGATAAACGAGAACAAATTCAAAAAAAATATTGGACAGCAAGAAAAGAGCGAGAAAGTTTACAAAAAACTATTGCTGAAAAATCTCAAGAGCAGGTACAAAAAGCCTGGAATGAACAAATAAAAATATTTGATGAAACTATTCCAACTTTAATTCCTGGATTTAATGAGACTGTTGCTAAAGATATTCGTGAGTTTGCACTTAATGAAGGTATTAAACAAGAAGTATTAGATACTATTGTTGATCCTAATATAGTTAAGTTTGTTAATGATTATAGAATTCTTAAACAGGGAATTAAAAAAGGTGAAGCAAAAAGAAAAGCTGTGCCTTCTAAAAAAGTTCCTGTTAGAAAAGCTAAGCCTGAAAAAACTAAAAAACTTGATGCTGCTGCAGCATTACGTAAAAGGGCTTTAAGTAAGAATTCAAGTAAAGAAGATCAAGATGCATTTTTAAGAAGTCTAGCTGAGCGGTCACTATCTAATATTTAATCTTAGGAGAATTAAGATATGACTAACTTATTAGCTGTTCGCGCTACCGGAGGCCCAGGAGGTCCAACACGTGGCCCAGGTGCTAATGTCTCGCAAAGAGAAGACCTAGCGAACTTTATAACAATGATTACTAGAGATGAGACTCCGTTCACATCAGACATTGGTAAATCATCCGCAACTGCTATTTATCATGAATGGCAAACAGACACACTTGAAGCTCCAGGTGATTCAAGAATCCCTGAAGGTCAAGACTTCTTAGCCCCAGCTTCTGGTGGTGGTACTGCAACTCCTGCTGTAGGAAATAAGTTTGCAGAGTCAGGTCCTCAAAGAACCAGACTAGGTAACTACACACAGATCAATGGTAAAACTATTGCTGTGTCAGGAACAAGACGTGCCGTTGACCAAGCAGGTGTTGCAGACGAATATGCATATCAGCTTAAGAAGCGTGGTACAGAACTACGAAGAGATGTTGAATTTGATATGGTTCACAGCTATAACGTATCTGCTGCTATTGCTGCACAAGACGGTAATGCAAGATCTGCAGGCGGTTATCAATCATTTATTAATAGTGCAAGCACATGTGTTTATGTAGGACAGTTTGAAGCTCCTTCAGCTGCTACAACAGGTGCAGGTAATGATAATCAAGGTACTGCTGTTCCAAGAGCTAGCGTAAACGCTTCAGATTCTACTGCTCCAACAAGAGGAAGTTTAGCGCTTACTGATATTGATTCTGTTATGCAGAAGATTTATGAGCAAGGTGGTAAAGCTACAAAGATTATGGTATCACCAAAAGTAAGAAGAGACTTCTCTGATCTTATGATTAGTGATACAGGCGTAGTTAGAAACATTGATGCAGGTGGTCAATTAAGACAATCTGTTGATGTTTATATGTCAGACTTTGGTGAAATTATGGTTATGCCTAACTATATTATGGGTCTATCTAATGTATTTGATAATATGTTAGGAGACGGAAGTGGTAGTACTAAGTTTACTTCAGACGGTAAACCAGACATGGCTAACTTCTCAGCATTGATTTATGATCCAATGTGGTTTGCTACAGCTTACCTAAGAAACCTACAAGAGGTTGATGTAGGTCAGCAAGGTGATTCAACTAAAGGTATGATGGTTGAAGAATGTACTCTTGAAGTACGTAATCCATTAGGTTGTGGAGCAATCTACGGACTTAACTAAAACTTTTAGGAGAGGCTTTAATTAGTCTCTCCTTTTTATTGGAGAATAAATATGGCAAAAAGTGTTCAACCGCCAATGTCTCTTAAAAGTGCACTTAATATAGATGCTGCTAAAAGAGCAACAGAAATAAAAAAGAAATTACTTAATAAAACTAAAAGTTCTAAAAATCCTACAATGCATTCATATAAAGCTGGTAATTTTGCAACCTTTCTTGCTGCAAAAGAAAAAGCTAAAAAGAACCCTGAGCTAATGAATAAGGCTTATCCTGGTTCTGTTGAAAAAATAAAAAAGATGCAAATGAAGTTTGGAAATAAAATGTATAAAAAAGCCGGCGGTAAAATGTCAAAGTATTATGCTGATGGCGGTATAGTTATTACAGGGAGAGATTAATGGGACCTAAACCACCAAGAAAAAATAAACCTGTTATTGTAATGGGTAAAGTATCAGGATCTGGTAAAAGCTCAAGATCTTATAGTCCAAGAAGCTCACAAAAAGCTATGGAAAAAGATCAATTTGCAAGAGATATAACCAAAACAATGTTTGGTAGTTCAAATGCATTTGGTAGAGGAAAAGCTTACAATTATGAAGATGGTGGTAAAGTTGCTTATAAAGCAATGGGCGGTGTAGCTAAGTATTATGAAGAAGGTGGAGCAGTATTAATAGGACGCCAGCATAATTTACCAGATCATTTAAAAAAGAAAATAATTGAATCTAAGAAAAAGAATATGAAGTAATGCCTTATAGTAAGTATTCGGCTAAACAAAAAAGATTAGCCGCAGTAGCGCCACCTCGCAAGAAAATAACTGCAGCTGATATAAATAAACTTGAGAGAAATAAAAATGGCAGATCCAAAAAAAGGAACCGGAAAAAAACCTAAAGGTTCTGGGAGGCGTCTTTATACAGATGAAAATCCTAAGGACACGGTTGGAATCAAATTCGCAACTCCATCTGACGCCAGAGCAACGGTTGCTAAGGTTAAAAGGATCAATAAACCGTATGCAAGAAAAATTCAAATCCTTACCGTTGGAGAACAGCGAGCTAAAGTAATGAAGAAAAATCAAGTGGCTAGTATATTTAAAAAAGGTAAAGAAGCCATACGTAAACAACATAAAAAATAACGGAGGGAACAATGTACGTTATAAAAACAGCAAACGGAAATATATATCCAGTAGAAAAGTGTGTATACAGAATAGGTGCAGCAACAGGCGGTGGTTATAAATTAACTCACTTACAACTTATTAGAGTTAATACAGGTGATGCAGAACCAAATCCTGGATTAGCAGATGATCCTAGCACAGCAACAGCTGGAGATTTATTAGGTTACATTGGTAAGTCAGGTAGGTTTATAGCTATTACAGAACCGGCTACTTAATAGGAGAAGAGGATGGCAAAAGAAAACGAATTCACATTTGGTAGTGCTACAATAAATCCAAAGCAAGGTATTAGAGCAGGCTTTGATTTATCTTCTGGAGATTGGGAAGCTAAGCAAGATGTCACTCAATACTTAAATAATGCTAGGCTAGATAGAGATCGAGAAGCTTATTTCGGAAAACAAAATAAAAGTGGTTTTAGAAAGATGGCCACTATACCAGATATTGTAGCTATTAAAATTAATGAAGATCATGGAATAAATTTACACGATGGTACGTTTATGCGTGATAGAGATAAAATGAAAAAGTTAAAGTATATATTACAAACAGAATATAAACATTTACTTGTAAATACTTAGGGAGAGCAATATGAGTACGCCTAAATACGATGCTTTCATAGATAAGATACAAGACTGGGCTAATAAAGATAATACAGTTTTAGAGGATAATGTTGTTCAAGATTGTATGAAGTTTGCAGCTGATAACGTTTATAGAAAACTTAGAGTTACAGCATTAGAACAAACTGTTACTTATTCTAAGACACAATTAGATGCAGCTACTACTTCAGCTAATAATAGAGCTACAAGTAAAACTGAATTAACTATTCCTGCAGATCTTACTGAGTTTATTCAGCTAAGAGAAATAGATGATGATGGAAGAACTTGCCGTGTGTTTAATGAAAAGACGGATCTTAGAACTTTTAATGATATTTATGCAGAAAAAACACAAGCATCTTATTGGTCAAGAGTAGGTAACATTCTTATTTATTCTCCAGGATTTGGTGCAGGGTTTACAGCTTTTACACCAACTAAAGCTGAACTACATTATTATAAAAGATTACCAGCATTAAATGCTTTATATGATGTTACACCTGCAAACTTTACTGCAGGATATTTAGCTACTGCTAATGGTACAACTTATTTATACAATGTAACAAGTTCACCTTCTGTTAAATATGCTACGCATGCAGAAGCAGTTACAGCGGATACTACTAAAGCAACAGGAACTGCTCCTACTGCTAATGGAGTAGGTCCTTTTGCATTTACTAATTTAACAGGTGGGAGCGGACATATAGTAGCTGGTGATGAACTATCAGGAACAGGAATAGCTCTTAATAGTAGTACAAGTGCTCCCCCTAAAGTAGATACTATAAATTATACAAGTCCTACTACAGCTAATATAACTTTAGTTGCAAATGATACGCAAAATCTTACAGGACAAACAGTTACATTTTCAAGTACAACTAGCACAAAATATATAGGTACTGAAGTAGCCCATTGGCTAAGAGATGAAAATGAAAAGCTTTTATTATATGGATCACTTGCAGAATCTTTCTATTATTTACAAGATGAAGACCAAGCTAAAAAATATAAACAGTTATTTATAGAAGAGTTAGCACAATTAAATGACGAAGATAATAAAAGAGGAGCATCAGGAGGAAACGTTCAAATAAATTTTAACGGGAGAGGGTTAATATAATGCCAGCTACAAGTGATACAACAGGTTTTAGTTATAGTACACCAGCAAGTCCTGATACTACAGATTTAACTGGAGCTACCTCTAGCAACTCACAAGGAAGTTTATTTTCAGCTACTTCTTCAGGTTTACAAACTTTAGATGCGGTTATTACTAATATACTTTCAGATAATAAAAAAATAGCTTTTGAACCTTATAATAATCAATTTACTTTATCAGATGGAACTACAGGATATTCAGCTTTACACTACGCTAAAGTTATAGAGCTTACAGGATTAGATGCACTAGCTAATGTTAATATAACTGGTACACCTGCAGATAATGAAGTATTAGCTTATGATACTACATCTTCTAAATGGATTAATCAAACAGCAGCTGAGGCTAATATTGTTACTTCAGCAAATCCAGTTATTACTGGTACTATTAGTGGTAATGCTTTCTTAGATGAAGACGACATGAGTAGTAACTCTGCAGTTAAAGTTGCATCACAACAAAGTATTAAAGCATACGTAGATTCACAAGTTGATGCTCAGGATTTAGATTTTCAAGGTGATGCTGGTGGAGCATTATCTATAGATTTAAATACTGAAACACTCACACTAGCTGGTGGAACAGGTATAACAACTACAGGTTCTAACAATACAATGACTTTTGCTATTGATAATACAGTAGCTGTATTGACAGGTAACCAAACTTTCACTGATAAAAATATTGATGCTGACAATAATACAATATCAAATCTAGAAGTAGACAATTTAAAATCAGGTGTGTTAGATACCGATCTTGGTGATGTCTCTTCAAATGATGATACTCTTGCTTCAGCTAAAGCTATCAAAGCTTATGTAGATGCTCATCCTGGAGATATTACAGGAGTTACTGCAGGTAATGGTTTAACTGGTGGTGGAAACAGTGGAGCTCTTACTCTTGCTGTAGGTGGAACTACAAATCGTATTTCAGTAAGCGATGATGCAATTGATATTGACTCAAACTATGTTGGCCAAGATTCTATTACTACTCTTGGAACTATTACAACTGGTACTTGGAATGGTACAGCTATTGCTAATAGTAACTTAGCTAACTCATCTATAACAATTACAGATGGTACTACTGCTACAGCTAGAGCTTTAGGTGAAACTATAACATTTAATGGAACAACTAACGAAGTTGAAGTTGGTCAAAGTGGAGGCACAGTAACAGTAGGACTACCTAACAATGTTACTATAGCAGGAAATCTTACAGTCAATGGTACAACTACAACTATAAATACAGAAAATTTATCTGTAGAAGATCCTTTAATAAAATTAGCTAAAAATAATAATACAGACGATAGTTTAGATATAGGATTTTATGGACTGTATGATACTTCAGGTTCACAAGATTTATATGCTGGTTTATTTAGAGATGCTAATGACAGTGGCAAGTTTAAATTATTTAAAGATTTACAAGTAGAACCTACTACAATAGTTGATACTACTGCAGGAAGTTATGCTACTGGTACGCTAGTTGCAAACTTAGAAGGTAATGTAAGTGGTGGAACAATAAACAACTCATCAATAGGTGCAACAACTCCTAGCACTGGTGCTTTTACGACTTTATCAGCAACTGGTGATGTAACTTTTAAAAAAGCTGGTGATATAAAGTTAGTTGTTCATGCTGATACTGGAACTAATCCAGAATCTGAAATTCAACTTATGCGAGGAGCAAATGATACTTGGGGTGCTGATGGCTTAACTGATTGGAAAATTGAAAATGGATATGGATCTTCTGGAAGTGAT
>CERH01083223.1_pt1 | contig 16830 bp, 20 predicted proteins | sample 530991 | NCBI WGS metagenome assembly CERH01 (sample SAMEA2621191, study PRJEB7988) | marine metagenome | biome: marine biome (ENVO:00000447); feature: mesopelagic zone (ENVO:00000213); material: "saline water (ENVO:00002010), including plankton (ENVO:xxxxxxxx)" | depth 800 m | reverse complement strand
AGTTGTATTAACTACTTTCTTTTCTCTTTTCTTATATTTAAGTTTCCCAGTTTTTCCAGTTTTTAAATTCTTAATTTTAAAGACTTTACCTTGTTGTATAATCTTATACGGCATTATATAAGATATAATATTTTTAAATAATAAAACCCCTTCTTTTTATATTTAATCTATTATAAATATGGAGAGGGCTTTAGATATTAAAAATGCTGTAGCATCTGCTCAAAAAGAAATTAAAAGGAGGCAACGTATATCTAAGAAAACAAGGGGTAAAACAAGAAAAAGAAAAACAAAGAATAAAGGTAAAAAAAGAAAAAAGAAAGTAGTTAATACAACTCAGGTTAGACAACCGCCAATCACATTAACAGATAAAGAAGCAAAAGCATTATTACAAGTTAATATCACAGCAAAAGAAAGAAGAAAGAAAAAACCTAAAACATTCGCTCAAAGAAAGGCTGATGAAATAGCAAAAACAGGTATAGCAGACCCCTCTATATTAAGGGAGCAACAAAGAATATCAAGTGAAATATTAGGCTACAGGACACAAACAAGAGACCCCCTAACACTAAGAGGACGCAGGGGTAGATATAATCAACAACCAAGAGGAGTTAGTGGAATAAATATAGACCCTCAATTAGGCACAATAGAAACAGGTGGATTTACAGGGCTCGTAGCAGGGTCAAAAGTAGGACAACAAGTATCAGGAGCAAGGCAGTTAGGTAGAGGTGGAGCGTGGTATAGAACAGATAATTTAAGAAGAAAAAGGTATAGTGATACAGGCACACAAACAGATACACCTAAGCCTCCTCCTAATTTACCTAAGAAAAGGACAGCAACAATAGGCACAGACCCTATACCTCAATTACCTATAGATAGAGATGTAGATAGTATAAGTCTTAGTAGTTCAGGTAGAGGTGTAGGTAGAAGACCAACACGAATACCAAGACCAGCCCCACGCTCACCACCAGTATCAAGTAGTTCATCAGCACCATCAAGTAGGGGCGGTGGAGCAGGTGGAGTAAGAGCATCACCACGCACATTACTACCAGCACCGCAACCTGAGGGAGAAGCAGTAGCAAGACCTCAAAGAGCACCTACAAGAGAAGATGATACATTTAGTTTTAGAAGTTTATTACCGCCATCAAGACCATCAGGTAGAGGCACACTTAAAGCAGTAGAAGAAGGTGAAGAAGATGTTGTATTCTTTAGTGATTTACCCTCAAGTGGAACAGAAGGCTCAGCAGTAGTAGGTGAAGGCTTACCATTACCTTATTCTTTTATTGATGATGATGATGATAATTTTATACTCCCATCACCAGCAGAAATAGAAGAAGAAGAACGTTTCCAGCAATACGATAGATTAAATAGATACTTAACAGACCAAGCAAAAGCACCAAGAAATAGTAGTAGTGTTAGAAGTCAAGGTAGTTCAGGTGGTAGTTATAGGACAAGTCAAGATGAATTTTTAATGATGAATCAAAGTCCAAGTGAAGGGGATAGTGCTGTAATAGTAGAGGCTCCTACATCACCAACACAAACACCTCCGCCATCAGTAGCAGGACAAGTAGCAGGTCAAGTAGCAGGAGCAGTAGGCTCAGGACTACAGGCTGTAGGAGGTGTAGCAACTGATTTAGCCACAGGTGTAGCATCAGGAGTAGTAAGTCAATTACCTACAGCAGGTCAAGTAGGTCAAGCAGTAGGTAGTGGATTAGCACAAGGAGTAGGAGCATTAGCAGGAGCAATAGGTTCAGGAGTAGCAACAGCAGTCCAGTCTTTAACACCTGAGCCTGAAGTAGCATCACCACCAGCAATCCCATTTAGAGAAATACAAAGAGCATTACCACGAGCATATCCAACAGCATCACAAAGAAGAGCAGGGCGTCCAAGTATAGAATTAGATGAAGAAGATTTAAGAAGTGAGTTAAGTAGCGTTCAGGGTGAAATAGTAAGATTAAGTCTGCCTAAAGGACCTGTATTTAATAGAGGTGTTCCAAGAAGACTTGTAAGGCTGGTAAGGACTAATGATGATATACCTAATGCTATAGCCGAGTTTGATAGTGAAATGGGTAGAGATAATCCAGCAAGACCATTTTTCATAAATTTAATTAGAGAAAGAGCAAGAAAAATAAGATTACAAGAATTACTAAAATTAGCAAAACGAAGAAATCAATAATTTTTATAAGTATAATATTATAAAATATGCCCTCACATTACGGAGATAAAAAAGGTATGAAAGGTAAAGGTAAAGGTAAAGGTAAAGCGAAAGGTATGGCTCCTATGTCTAAAGCAGACCACGAAATGTTTAAGAAAGCAGTAAAGCAAGGAATACTAACACAGAAGCAACATAATTCTCTTCCTGCTGGATTACTTAAAGGTATTATTAAAAAGAAAGGAGGATTAAAATGACCTCATAAAAAATAGTTATTATATTATAATGGCTAAAGGTAGAACAGATGTTATTTACAAAGGAAAAAAATATACACTACCCTCTCAATATTTAGAAGGTTTAAAAGGTGCTGAACGTAGGGCTCAAATAAAATCAATTATAGAAGGTTTAGAAAGACCTAAAACAAAAGCCCCTACTAAACGCTCTGGATATGTAAAAAAATTTGAGGATAAATATGGTTTTAAAATAACTAATAAATCAAGAATACATAAAGAAATAATTACAAGAACAGGTCAAGAAAAAATTATAGATAAAGGTATGGGAGCATATTTCAGTAGTGGCTCAAGACCTAATCAAACTCCCGAAAGTTGGGGTTTGGCGAGGCTCGCTTCTGTTATAGTTGGCGGACCTGCTCGTAAAATTGATAAGAAGATATGGGAGAAATATAAAAGGTAGTATATAGTATATGAAACCTGTTTCTGTAGTTATTAAAAAGTCTGATAAATCTGGTAAAAAATTTATGGCTATATTTAAGGATAAAGATAAAAAAGAAAAAACAATACATTTCGGGGCTGAGGGTATGAGTGATTTTACAATACATAAAGACCCTAAAAGAAAAGCAAGGTATATCGCAAGACATAGGAAACGTGAAAACTGGAATAATCCCCTTACAGCAGGGGCTTTATCCAGATGGATTTTATGGGGAGAACCCACCTTATCAGCGAGTATCAAAGATTTTAAAAGTAGATTTAAACTGAAATAATATATAAAGTAAATTATATGGAGCATCCCTTAAAACATAATAATAAAGATTTATTGATTCAGGTATTAAATAAACAAGATAAAATAGAAAAAAGGCTCAATATCTTACAAACACAAATCGCTACGATTACTTCATATATCACAATATTAAAAGAACAAGAAAAAGAACTAAAAGATAAAGCAGAAAGAAGGAGTTGGTTTTTTACCTATTAGTTAGTATGGATAGTATTGATTGTTTATTTTTAACTTTAACTATTTTCTATATTTTAATTTTTACGCAAAGATTTTTTTTCTAAGTTTAAGTATAAAATGTGGAGTGAATTATTGATATCAGGTAGTATCCCCTTATTATCAGTAGGCATTTATAAATTCGGTAGATGGTGTGAGCATCAACAATTAAAAGAAAATATATGGAAGTTAGAAGAATTAAATAGAAGAGAAAGTCAAGAAAGAGCAGATGAATTAAATAATCTAATACAAAAACACAAAGATTTATTAGCACTTTATCAAAATAAAAAGAAGTAAAATTATTTTCTAATCTATAATATAAAATGGTGATTATGAAAAAGCAGGAATGTAAGGCTGACCCAACTTTAATAAAAAATCCTTTTATATGTAATACATCAAAAGGAGTAAGGTTAAGTTTAGATAAAGACCCTCGCAGGTTTAAAGGTAATACTCAATTTATAACACCTCATAAATTACAAAATGGTAATACCTATTTAAATAATCAAGTAGATCCAAAATTATCATATATGTTCGGTAAGGCTGAACCTGAATATAATGAATTTTTAAGTGATATAAAAAGTTATGATTATCAAGTTCCCGCAGAGGTATTAAATAAAACATCTAAGGTAGAACATAAAGAAGGACTACCATTAAGTTTCTTACAAATAAAAACAGAGGAAGAAGGTATAGAATGGTATGCTAAAAATTATCCTAAAATACCTGAAGAACTTTTACCTATTATAGCAAGGCATCACTGGGGAGAACCTATTACTAAAAAGGGTCTTAAAAATGAAAAGAAAAAGATAGAAAAGAAACTACATAAACAGGGTTTAAAAAGAGAAGATGGACCTGTAGTCCTAAAGTTTGACTAAATAATTTTTTATCATAACAATAATTTTTAAATAAATATCTATAGTATAATGAGTAATATAGATAAATTCCTTGACACAATAAAAGATAATATAGCACAGGCTAAAGAAGATGGGGCTGATAAAAGTTTAATCTCTAAAATGGAAAATGAACTTAAAGATACACAAAAAATAAAAGAAACAATAAAAGAAGTCCCTACAGCACAAGAAAAGAAACTTATATCTAAAGCAAAGAAGAATGTAAAAGATGCTAAAAAATTAAGAAGAAAAGTTAAAGTATTAAAGAAACAAGCAGGAGAACCAGCACCTCCTAATATGAATAAAGTAAAAAAGGCTCAACCAAGACCACCTAATAATAATCCTCAAGGGTTAAGATGTTTTATTAGGTATAATAATCAAGGCAGACCATATCGTATATGTGATGAAGGTAATGAAAAAACAAAGGCTAAAAAACCACCCTCACAAATTACACCTCATATATCACCTCAACAATTCTTACAAGATATAGATAAAACATACATAGAACTAACTGAAAATCAACGCAACGAATATCATAGATTAGATATGGCTAAAAGAAGAGCAGAAGAAAGGTTAGATGATGATGTCCAGAAGTTATATCAAGAAGGTATAAAAGCAAAACGCAGAGTAAGAAAAGAACAAGTAGCACTCAATAAATTAAAAGAAAGGGAAGATAAAATAGAACAAAGAATAAAAGAAAAAGATTTTAAGGCTTATCTAAAAACACTAAATTATAAACCTAAAGGTCTTGCTTTAAAAGAAGAACGTAAAAAATTCGGTTTAAAAGAAAAAACACAAAAAGATAAATTAAAATCAATACAAAAAGATATAGCAGAACAACAACAAGAAATACAAGATAATAAAGATGATTTAAAGCAAGCACAAGATAATTATGCTAAAGTATTTAAAACAACTAAAAAAAGTATGACCTTAACATTTGATTAATTATATATTTAATATTATAAAGATGATTTCACCGCAAGATAGATTATGGATGCGTTATGACCAAGGGTTAAGAATGGGACAAGGTAGTATAGTATCACCATCATATAAGTATGAAGGTTATATGAGAGGAAAAATGCTTCCACGTGGTAGTGATGGTAGGCACGTAGAATTAGAAAATAGACGTAGAGAACAAAAACACGCTGAGAATGTAAGGTTAATCCACGATAGACCTTTTAATTAAAATTGACCTAAGCCTTTTTCATCTGTAGAATTAAATTCTAATCTATTAAAATTCTTATGAAACATATTATTATATCCTTTATTTGTATCAATAAATAAGAAGTTATTTTTTTTATCAAAACAATATTTAAGTATTTCATAAAAATCTTTTTGTGGTATTATTATTAACTCATCAAAAATAGTATTTAATTCTGTTTTATTCTTTGTATGAAAAATAATAATATGTGATGCTGTCTTTCTAATAGGTGCTGGTATTTTATTATAGACCTGAGTTGTTATGATAAAAGAACAAGAGCCACCTGCTCCTGCTAAATGCCTTCTATTCATTAACATTCTTGATAAAGTATTTTGTATGCTTGATGTTCTCTTAATATCATTTACAACATCATCAAGAATAAATAAACATTTTTCTCCTGTATCTCTTATGAGTTCTAAACTACTTTCTAATAATTCTTCTGTGAGTTCTGTTGCTGTTTGTTCTTCAGGTAAATCCTCAAATGGATTATTTTTTAAAGTCATAAGTGAAGGTGAGAATACAAAGACTTTATCAAATTTTTTATTATACATTTTACCTCTTTTAGCGATAAGATTTAATATTAAAGTTGTTTTTCCACTTCCGGGTCTCCCACAGATAAGCATAAAAAAATTAAGCATCTGCGGAAGCGGTAATGGGATACTTTCATCTAATTCATCACAACTAAACTCAAACTTAGATAATCTTATTTTTTTCTCAGGCTCAAACTCTTTTATATTAATGTTTTTACTCATTATATATATAATAGATATATAAAATTAAACAAATCTAAATACATCACTATATTTTAGGGGTCTATGAACTGGATATTGATATGCCTGTTGATTATCATATTCTTCCTCACTTTCAGTTTCACTTTCGCTTGATGATTCAGGTGGAGGTGGGGCTTTAGGTCTTCTACGCCTTTTAGGTTCCTCAAAATAAACTTGTTTCTTTTTACGTGGTCTGCGTTTTACGACAATAATCTCTTCATCGCTTGATGGGTCATCTTCATAAATTACCCTTTGTTTAGGTTTTCTTTTTACAGGTTGTATTTTTTCTTTAGGTATATCTAAAATTTCATTAACTTCATTATCGGCGATTGCTTGTTTCATTTCTTCTTTTTCTTTCTTACGCCTTTCAGCATTAGCCTTTCTTGTTGCTTGAGCCTTTTTAAGAGCGTCAATTTGTTTTTGGGTGCGAGGTTTTTTAGGCTTTTGTATCTCCTTATCTACTTCTACAATATCCTCATTAGTGTTTTGAGTTTCAGTAATTTCTACTTGAGTTTCTGTTAATTCTTCTTCATTAAATTCTTGAGTATCCGCCATAACTTTATATTAATGAAAATATATTAAATTAATCAAGATTTTAATTTTAGTTTTTAAATATTTCTATAAGTATAATGAGTAGAACTCTTGCTGGTATAAATGCTGGTGGTGAAGGTTTGATTGATATACCTTCTATCCCTGAGAGTATTAGAATAGGTGGTGAATTAGGACCAAGAGGATTTCTTGTAGGTGTTGATAATGCTTCTGGTAATGTAAGTTGGGTTCAGGCTTCTACACCCTTCATTCCTCCTAATAGTATTATAGGTGCTGACCTTAATGAAAATATAGGATTTACTACAACGGCGAGTGAAACAGGTGGAGTTATTACAATCCATAATGCTACAAATACAGCAACTCTAAATGTAGATAGATTAATCGCAGGAGACCTTACATTAGATAATGATATTGAGGCAGATACAATACAGGCTAAAACTAAGTTTATCGCTCAAGCAGGATTAGAGGCTACAAGAAAAATATTACTTGATAGTGCTAATGGTAATATAGAAATATATTCTACACACCCTACTACAATATGGAGTGTTCTTAATGGAGTTAATACAACTCAAGGTATAGATTGTAGAGGTAGTATAATAATGAATTATACAGGGGCAACTCAATTTTTAATACAGAGTAATACAATACCTCCTGTATTAAGATATAATATACAAGCAGATACAGGTGTGATTACTCATATAGGTAATTATACTCAAACAGGTAATATAAATAATACAGGTAATATTACTTCATCTGGAACTATTACAAGTGATACAAATACAACAGACCATATTATATTTAAAGATGATGTAAAAGGTAAGCATACAAAGGACGCTGTAGAAAAAGAAGTTTTCTTTTTAGAATTAAGTGATGCTGGTTCTACTCTAACAATTAAAGATTATGATACTACATCAAATCAAATTATATTAGAACCTACAGGGAGAATAACTTGTAAAAATTTAGAGGTAGAAGAAAATGTATCAATAACAGGTAATACAGCAATACAAGGAAATCTTCAGGTAGATGGAAATTTTAATTATGATGGTGATTTACAATTTAACGATTTAATTTTTGATGGTTTCTATTCACAAAGAACAGATGACGCTGATGCTACTACAGAACAAATAAGAGCATCAACTTTATTAGCAGGTATAAATGCTGGAGGTGGTAAAATAGAAGTAAAACATCAAGTAGGAGGTGGTGTTAATACAATACAAGAATCAATAGTTCTTGATGGTATTAATCAAAAAATTACAAGCCCTAATGCTGAAATAACTAATCTTACGGCTACAAATTTTACCTTTGATAATAACTTAACAGCAAAAGAAATTACAGGTGATAAATTAACTCTTGTAAATAATGCTGATGCTAATACTCCAACAATTATTTTAGATGGTGGTGTAAATCCTGCGTTCCCAACTTTTCCTGCTGGGAGTATGGTTATAGGTGGTTCTTTAAATCAATTAACACCGAGTAGTGGAGCAGATGAAACACCTAATAAATTAAATGGTGGTGTTGAGATAGGACCCTCAGCATTTCCTAATGCTAATACACTTCTTAAAGTAAATGGTAAATTAACTATAGATGGAGGACAAGCAAGAGTAAATAATGGTTTAATTGTTGATGGAGAAGTAGGACAAAATTTAGTTTGTTCCAGACCATTCATATCAACCTTTACAAATAATACTCCAAATGAGTTTTGTAATATACAAATAAACGGCAGTAATAGAGGTATTAAATTTAATAATACAAATCAATTTTTAGAAGGTTTTTCTAATTCACAACCTACTATTTGTAGAAATCTTGATATAAGTGATATATCTAATGCTACTGGTGGTGAGCGTTCTATTTATACTTGTTTAAATTCTGTAAATGCTCTTACAAGAAGATTTAGTAATTCCACACCTCCCGCTTGGACACCTGTAGCAAAGAATTTATTAATCACATTTACACCTCCTACAACAGCAACATCAACAACAGGATATACTCTTGATTTTACTTTTTATGGATTTATTAATGATACTGCGAATGTATATTTTCAGCCGTGGGACCCTCGCTTTGATTGTGTTAATCAACCAGTCCAATATAAAAGAGCAAGAATGAAATATCACGGATTTACAGGAACAGGTTTAGAAAATACAAGAGAACAACAACATTACGTCCGTATGAATATACAAGGATTAACTCAAGGGGCAGAATTCCAAATGAGCGTAGCAACACAAGTAATAGTCCAACAAGCGACGGCAGGAGCAAGTATGGATATGTTTGTAGGTGGTCAAATAGACCCTATCCCCGCTGTAAAGAACCCTTGTAATTTAGGACAAGAAGGCTCAACAGGAGCATCAAGTTTAGTATTTCCGGGTCTTACTTTAACTTTATCACTACAAAATGGAGAACAATTAAATAATAATCCTCAACAACCAAACGGCGATGACTGGGTAGAATATACCTAAATAAAAATTATTTTCTATATTATAGTATAGAATGGGAAACAAAAAAGGATTAGTATGGTATTTAACTTTATTTCAGGATTTAGAAAAAACAATACCTATTAAAACTATACCTTGTAAAACAATAAAGGATATATCTTATTTATTAGATTTACCTTCATCTGTTATAAGTAATTATTATCATAAACAGATAAAAGCAAGGGGAGTTTTAAAGTATTGTAATATAAGTCAAAACTTAAGTATTTAATATTTATCTTTATGTTTATTAAAATGGATTACCCATAGATTAGCCATATTCACAGCAACCGCAAAGAAATCTTGAGAACCTTTTTTTATATTTTCTTCTAAATTACTTTCTTGTATGAGGTATTGTATTATTTCTATTTCATTACAATTACCTATATTAAATCCACCTTTATTATTTATCTCCTCCATAAGATATTTAAAATCAGCAGGTATATCCATAGGGTCTATTTTATCTGTTTGTGTGCCTATATCTTCAGTATCACTTTCACTTTCACTTGAGGAGGGTGTATAATCTTCATCAACCTTAACTAATTTACCAGCAACCATATTTTATATATTAGAATAGATTTTATTTTTAGAAGTTTAATTTCTTAGATTTCACTAAAATTATTTTCTAAAGTAATATATAAAATGAGAAGGAAAGGTTCTACTACTGATAAAAATTGTTGGAAATTAAATGTATTAAACCAAAATGAGATTATATTCTCAGGTGAATATAAAACTCTTAAAGAGATTGCTAATGAATGTGGATTCACATATAATCAAGTTGTAGAAATATCAAGTGGTAGGAAAAAACAAAAATTAGGGAGATTTGATACTAAGTATGAATTAATTAAAATGTCGGGAAAATTAAACAAAGAAGAAGAAGAACCTAAAGAACAAACTGAAAGTGAAGAAGAAACAGACCTCAACTCTGATAAATCTTTGTAATCCCCTGTCCTAATGTTAAAATGTAAAAATTAATTATGTAAAAATAAAATATTTTAAGTATTATAAAAATGGGTAGTAAGGGGCAATCTGGTATGAAGTCGGCAATTGAGCGTTTCAGCAATCAGTCTAATCGCAAGTTATTAGCGAGTTCTTTTCGTAAAGGGTCTAACGTAAAATCTACTAAGAATTACGTGGCTATTGACCCTGCTACAAAACAACTCATAACTGGTAATCTTTCACAAATTTCTAAGAAGTTAGGCACATCAGCCTCAACTATAAAATCAAGATTTAAAAAAGGTAAATCTCAATTTAAAGATATTAAAGGTTTTCAGTTAGTTAGGTTTCCTGATGATGTATCAAAAGTTAATTTTATTAACAACTGGAATACAACTGACGCTAAGGTTCTTAAACCTAAAGCAAAACCTATTACTTCAGGTATGAAATATATAGAGGCTTTACAACCTTCTTTTAGTGTAAAGTCAGCAGGGTTTCACGAAAATAAAAAATGGGGAACAGCAGAACACCGCTACGAGTTAGATTTAAAAGGTGAAGGTTTAACTAAAAATCAGTTAGAACAAATATTCGCTAAAACATCATTACAAACTATACAAGAACAAAAACTAAAAGCAAAGGATAAAATCAGGGTTGTTATAAAAGACCCTAATTTAAAAAGTGGTTTTGTTTCTATACCTCTTATGGACGTAAAAGATTTCTCTGTTAATAAGATATTTAAGGTCTTTGAGGAAGTTGTAGAAAGTAATGAAAAGTATGAAATATCTAATGATACTCAACTAGTCTTTACAAGTGTTAATATGGCTAATAGTGATTTCTTAGGTTCATACTCACCTAACATTCATAAACTAAATGTTCAGATGAAAAAGTCTATTATACAAATAAAAAACAAAGATAATATGTGCGTGGCTCGTGCTGTCGCTACTGGTAAATGTAGAGTTGATTATGGTGTTAATTCTAAAGAATATGATAATTGTAAAAGAGGGCGTAAAATACAAGAACAACTGGCTAAAGAATTATTAGAAGATTGTGGGCTTCCTGCTCGTAAGTTATGCCTTGAGGATATTAAACATATGGAGCATTATTCAGGATATCAAATAACTATTATTGATGGTGATGATTATAATAACATATATTATCCTGATGTAAATAGTAAAACATATCACCCTCCAGAAGATGATACGCAAACTATTTATCTATACAAACATAAAGGACACGTTGATTTAATAGCAAATAACAGAGTAGCAGGTTTCTTCGGTAAGGCTAATTTCTGTCATAAGTGTAAGAAGTGTTATAAGGATAAAGAAAAACATAAATGCTCCTTTAAGTGTAATATGTGTTGTCGTTGTGATTGTCCTGCTATACATATACCTAAGGCTGAAAAAAAGTTCTTTATTAATTGTGCTTCTTGTGATAGGTATTTTCCTTGTAAAGAATGTTATGATAATCATTTAAAACCTGATAAAAAAGGTAAATCTGTTTGTGATAAAGTATGGAAGTGTCAAAAATGTAAAAAAGTTTTATCAAGAGAAACACAGCCTCCAGAAACTCACGAGTGCGGAGATTATCACTGCTCTAATTGTAAGAGGATTGTGCGTAAAGAACATAGGTGCTTTATGTATCCTAAACGTTTAAAACCTCCAAGTGAGAAATATATATATTTTGATTTTGAGGCTGATATATCAGGAGAGCAACACGAAGTTATGTATTCTGTTAGTATGTATCAACACGACGATACACCTGTTATACACGAGGATATAAATGAGTTTTGTAAATGGGCTTTTCAGCCTAATCATAAAGGATATACATTTATCGCTCATAATGGTAAAGGATATGATTATCAGTTTGTTATTAGATGGGTTTATGCTAATACAGATTATCAACCATTTATTATATTCGGTGGGCAGAAAATTAATTATATGAGTATAAAAGAACTTAACATTAGATTTATTGATAGTTTAAGTTTTCTTACTATGCCTCTAAAAGCATTCCCTAAAACTTTCGGTGAGAAAGAACTTAAAAAAGGTTTCTTCCCTCACTGGTTTAATACTAAAGAAAACTGGTCTTATGTAGGTAAAATGCCTGATGCTGACTTCTTTAAATACAATAGTTTTAAAGAAAAAGATAGGAATGAGTTTATCAAGTGGTATAACCAAAAAGTAAAGGAGGGTTATGTGTGGAATCAAAAAAAGGAGATGATGGAGTATTGTATTAGTGATGTTGATATTCTACGTAAGTGTTGTATTAAATTCAGGCAGTTATATATTGATGTGGCTGAGATTGACCCCTTCCAGTATCTTACTATAGCCTCTGTATGTATGTCTATTTATAAATACCATTATGTAGATTTATCTTATCCTGATAGGTGTAAATATTTTGATGAAGTATGGACTGGCGACCCTTCTAAGTATCCTGATGATTTACGTGAAGAATATAATAAATCTAAAAAAGCCTTTGATGATACTACTATTGATATTGTAGAAAGGGAGCAAAAAATAGGTATTATACCTTTTAAAGAAACAGAGTTTATACGTAAAAGTTTTTTCGGTGGTAGGACTAATGCTACAAAACTCATATATCATTTTAAAGAGGGTGAAGAGGGTAAATATAGTGATATTACTTCTTTATACCCGACTGTGAATTATTATGATAAATATCCTCTGGGACATTATACTATACTTGATAATCAGCACTGCTCTATAAATCAGTATGATATACTTAAAAAAATACGTAAGGAGTTTTATTTCGGCTTTATTGATTGTTGTGTTGAGTGTCCAAGAAACTTATATCACCCTGTATTACCTCGTAAAGGCAATAAATTATTCTTTGATTTAGATGATAAAAGAGGTGTATGGTGTTCTAATGAATTATATAACGCTCAGCGATTAGGCTACAAAATTACTAAAGTATTTGAGATTAGATATTATACTGAAACTACTACAGAATTATTTAAACCTTATGTATCTAAATTTCTTAAAATTAAACAAGAAAGTTCAGGCTTTCCTCTGTGGGTAAAAACAGAAGAAGATAAAGATAAATATATTCAGGATTATCAAGATAGGCAGGGCATCAAGTTAGATAAAGATAAAATAGTAGAAAATCCGGGTCTTAGGGCTATTGCTAAACTTTGTCTTAATAGTTTATGGGGTAAGTTCGGGCAGAGGACTAATATGGGTAAGTGTGATATTGTAAAAACTAAGGACGAGTTTTTTAAAATTATCTTTAATGATAAATACCAAGATATAAACTGGATTGATTTAGGTAATGAAAAACTACAAGTATCATACTCTATAAAAGATGAGTTTGTAGAAAATGATTTTAATACAAGTATCGCTGTGGCTTCTTTTACTACAAGTTCTGCTCGTTGTAGATTATATTATGCTCTTAATTTATTACAAAAACAAGTCCTATATTTTGATACTGATAGTGTGGTCTATAAACATAATCCTAATGACCCTGAAAGCAAGTATTTAGAAAATGGTGATTTACTCGGCGACTGGACTGATGAGTTAGATGGTAATAAAATGGTCGGTATTTTTGTTTCTGGTGGTCCCAAAAATTACTCCTATGAAACAGAGGATTATAAAAAAGGTAAATATGTAGGTAATTCATATCATACAAAAGTAAAAGGTTTTAATCTTAATTATGAAGTATCGCAAGGTATTAACCATATATCTATGATTGACTTAGTAAAGTGTGTATTACAAGGCGAGGATAAAAAGATTAAAGTAGGTTATGATATGATTAAAAGAGGTAAAGGTCATATATTATCTAACGACCATCAAGAGAAAAATTATGGACTTGTATATGATAAAAGGTCTATTATGCCTCCTGATGAGTATGGTAATTATGATACTCTGCCTTTCGGCTTTCAGCAAACTATAAAGTATTAATTCTCGGTGGTGTATTTTCTCTAACTATCTTTTTTGTTTTACCTAAATAAACATAATTACGTATTATACCATCACCTAATCCTACAAGTGATTTAGCCTTTGTAGGTTCTCTATTTTCATCAATACAATCATTATGAGTATATAAACTTGGATAATGAAAGTATTTAATTAATCTTCTTTCACCTAAATATAAATCAAGATGTTTATATTTAGAACCTTTTTTTATTTTTTCTAATATCTCACTCGCTACTCTATGATTAGGATAGTATATAGCAAATGTCCCTGTAAATCTGTATTTTTCATAATCAATCTTATTTACACCTTGTTTAAAATTTTGTATAATTTTAGGTAGTTCTTCTTTTATGAATTTTTTATCTTTACTCCAATTTGTAGGGTGATGAAATACTCCATTTAATAAACAAGCCCCATCTTGAGGAAAATTAAATTCAGGTGGGAATTGTTCTCTATCTATATGTGCGTCATCTTCTAATACAGCAACATCATCAATTTTATTTTCTTTTATATATTCTAAGACTTTCATATGTGCTCCAAAACAACCTATTTTACCTTTAGCATTATCTAAACGTTCATTAGGTTTTAATAAAAAATTATCTTGTATATATTCAGGGACTTCTTCATATTTACAACCCTTTATTAGTATATAATCATAATCTAATGATTGTAGCCTTTCAGGTGAAATACTTATAACTATTTTCTTCATTTATATTATAGCGGATATTTTATTTTTTCCTATATCTTTTATTTGCTATAGGTATATTTTCTCTTTCACCTTCATCAAATAGTTTTGTTTGTGTAATCATACTCTTCTGCCACTGCTCACCTGTAGGCGATATAGCAGAAGGTCTATTAGCATAATTTATACCAAAATTAGGTGATATTACTTGATTAGGATAGTGTTTATCAAACCAATTATCAATATGAACTCTACGTGTGTTTTGTAATCTTTTTAATACATCTTGAGGATTTTTTATACCTACCATTTGTGTTCCACCTACTTTTGTATCTCTTAATATAACATATACTAATCTATTGATATTACCTTTTATACCTCCTTTTAAATAATCGTGTAATTCTTTACCTCTTGTTATTCTTACATCATCTTCAGCATATATAAATGGTTTAGTTATATTTTTTTCTTCTAAAAATTTTTGTAAATTATAATGTAATACTTGACGAGGTAAAATATTTTCAGTATTTTCTTTAGACTTTACATTTAGTCCATAATATATATTTACATTACTAAAGTATTTTTGTAAATCCTTTTTTGTAGCCTCAGCGAATCGCCTATTTTTATCATAACTGAATATATATACAGGAATGTTAATCTTACCCATTATAATATTCACAAGTTTAAAATTTCCCTGAAATTAAACAGAAATAATTTTTATCTATGTTATAATAAAATGTCTATAGATAAATCTTTTGGTAATACTAATGAACTTAAAGTTTTAAATTATTTAAACTCTTTACCTGAATATGTTAATAATCAATTTACTTTAAATCCACTAAGATATGATACTTTTGATTTTAAAAATGAAACTATTACTGCTGAACTTAAATCTCGTAGAAACGCTCATAATGATTACCCTACTACTATGATAGGTTATAATAAAGTAGAAAAGGCTGAAAACAACCCTGATAGAATTTATCAATTTTATTTTTTATTCACAGATGGTTTATATCTATGGAATAGAGAAAATAGTAATTATAAAATAAATATAGGAGGACGTAATGATAGAGGTTCTGGTGAATGGAAACCTTATTGCTTTATTCCTGTAGATGAATTAAACCTTATCACCACAAGCATTAAGTCTATCTCTTAAATAACATACACAGGACATACGCCCAGCGAAATTATTACCTGTTAAATCATCAACTTTAAGCCTATCAGTTTTTACCTCAAACTCAGTATTAGCGTGATACTCGTGAGCGTTAAATATTAATGTATCACCATCTCTAACATCAAACGCTATTTTATATTCAGGTAAGCCTAAATAGAATTTTGTATAATTATCAGGCACTTCCTCAAATATAGTTAGTGTTGATAAACCACCTTGTAAATCACCTTTATCTTGATGACTTGCTGTCCTAAAATCATAATTTAAAGTCATAGTAGAATATATTGTCCCATCAAATAACATATCACCACTTACTTCATCTGCTTTTTTTCTATGGTATTTATAAGATGTTTCACATTTCTCCTTATGGTTGTTTTCTATTTCTCTTGCGAGTTCTATTAAGGCGTTATGTTTTAGGGGGTTTCTATTTGACCAACCTACTTTTCTACAAGGCAATCCTGCTACTTTATCAAAGAAACCAGCAACTCCAGACCTTACTTGATTACTCTGACATCTATTTACAACCTTACCAGTAGCATCTTTATAATATACAGAATATCTTTTTTTACCATCTGTATAAGGGTCTCCATTTTTATCACATAATTCTACAGCCTTTTTAGGAAAATATCTTAAATCACATTCACCAGCAGAAGCACCCCTATTCTTTGTTTTTGTTTTACAACAACCTCTTATAATATCCGCATACTTTCTTCTATTTTCTTCTTTAATTGCTCCTTTGATAAAACAAAAGAGAACTTCACCTTTTCTATTAAAACCATATTCACTTTCAGTTATTATTTTATCATAATGCGACGCATCATAAAATTCACCAGCATTAGCCTCCCATACTTTATCGTAAATATTACTCATTTATAATAT
>CERH01016020.1_pt1 | contig 17090 bp, 5 predicted proteins | sample 530991 | NCBI WGS metagenome assembly CERH01 (sample SAMEA2621191, study PRJEB7988) | marine metagenome | biome: marine biome (ENVO:00000447); feature: mesopelagic zone (ENVO:00000213); material: "saline water (ENVO:00002010), including plankton (ENVO:xxxxxxxx)" | depth 800 m | reverse complement strand
AGAGAGGTTATATTACTCCACAGGAGTTTAACTTACTTGCTAATCATGCTCAGATGTCAATATTTGAGTCTTACTTCTATACAAAAAATCAAAGAAATAGAACTGAGCCAGATAGAAGTCCTGAAGTAGACGAAACAGATATTGACGAGCTTTTAAATAGAAAGCTAGCTCCATTTTCTGAATTTTTACCTGTAACAAGCGGGCATACTTTTCCTGTTAACGTAGATGTCAACGGTGTAAACTATCCTGTTTTTCAGTATGGTAAAGTAATGGTAGGTGACGAGCCTTGCCAAAAAGTATCTATGTTTGAGGCTCAAAGATTTAAAGGCTCAACTAGACATATGGCTTTAACTGATAATATAGCTCCATTTTATACAGACAATAGAGTTACAGGTAGAGATATAGTTGTGTATGCAGGTGGATCTACTACTGATAATTTAGTAGAAGAAACAAGTGGCGTTACAGTAGAGTGTTTTAGAATACCAGTAGATGCTCAATGGGCTTACGTAGTTGTTAATGGAAAAGCTTTATATAACGCTAGCGCTCGTGTAGATTTTGAATTACACATTAGTGAAGAAGATACTTTAGTAAACACTATATTAGACTTAGCCGGTATAGTTATTAATAAACCTCAACTCGCATCATATGCAGCTACAAAAGTTGCTGCTGATAACGCAAGTGAAAAACAATAATAAATGGGTATAGTAAGATTAGAACCTCAAGCTTATTACGCTAGCGATGGAGATCACGGTCAGTATAGGTACATACCTTTAAACGAAATCATTGATTCGTTTGCCGCTACATATGTAGGTAAAAATAAAATGTGTGAAAATGTTGTTATGCCAGACATAACGTTTCATGCTATAAGAGCTTTACAAGAGTTAAGTTATGACACATTTACTTGCACAAAAGATTTAGAAGTAGAAGTACCTGACTCTTTAGTATTAGTTATGCCTCTTGATTATGTAAACTACGTTAGTGTAGGTTGGGTAGATACTAACGGTATACTACGTAGGCTTTATCCCACATCTAAGTCATCTAATCCATTTGATGTAAGTCAAACAGTTCAGGGACATGGTGGCTTTGCTACTGGCGGTGCTAATCAAGATTTAACTAGAACGGCTGCAGACTCAGACGGTAATTTTGGTTCTACTACTTTTGAGAACTTTAAAAATCAAAATGTGAATGATCTAGGTGACACTGATGCAGACGAAATAGACGATCAGTACGGTGAACTTGTAGGTGGTAGGTATGGTATTGATCCACAGTACGCGCAAGGTAATGGAACATTTTTTATAGATGAGTCGCAAGGTAAGTTTCACTTTAGCTCTAGTGTTAATGGTAAAACTATTATACTTAAATACATAAGCGATGGTGTAGCATCTACAAGTCAAAACGGTATTGATCTTACAGCTAGTTTAGTTCCAAAGCTTGCTGAAGAAGCTATATACAAGCATATGCTGTACGGCATATTATCTGCAAGAATTGATACTCCTCCAGCTCTATTAGGATTACTTAAAAAAGAGCGTTTTGCAGAAACAAGAAAAGCTAAGCTTAGGCTTTCAAATATTAAGCTAGAAGAATTAACTCAAGTACTTAGAGGAAGCTCTAAAATAATCAAGCACTAACGTATGGCTGAATTAAAACGTAATTTCATTGCCGGCAAAATGAACAAAGATCTCGACGAGAGAGCTGTTCCTGACGGTCAATATAGAGACGCTTTAAATATAAAAGTATCTACGTCTGATAATTCTAATGTTGGAACTGCGCAAACTTTGCGTGGTAATACTAAGCACGACACTATGAGATCTCCGTCTGGTTATTACAATATACCAGACACAGCTTCAGTAGTAGGTTGTATAGCTGCACCTGATAGAAATAAAATATATTATTTTGTTTCTGCTGGAGATGCAAATAACTCTATTGGTGGACCTGATATTAAAAAAGATTACATACTTCAATACGACGAAGCTACCGGTAGGCATACGTATGTTTTTGTTGATATATATACTGTACGAGAACAATTAGCTGCAAATAGCGCAACTACCGACAACTTTATTTATATACCTTTACTTACAATAACTGATGTTACAGCTAATAATCAAAACATCACTGGCGTAAGAATAGGTATGAAACTAACTGGTTTTTTAGGTAGTACTGAATATAACGAAACAGATAATATATTAGTTTCCGATATCGTATTTGACACTGGTAATAATAGATATAAAGTATTTTTAGAAAAAGACGGGCAAAGCTTTACTCCAACTACAGCACCTCAGCAAAACGACTTTGTTATATTTAAAGCAGATCGTGTTTTAAATTTTAAAAAGTCAATATTAATTAATGCAATTAATATCGTTGATGACGTTATATATTGGACAGACAATGTTCACGAGCCTAAAAGAATACATATACATAGATCGATAGCTGGAACTGGTGGAACAGAATATATAAACAACGGAGGTGTTGCAGGTTTAAGTGCCGTTACAAGCAGCGAAACAAATGCTAATACTTTTGAAGGAGATACAGACTTTTTTCATACTAGATTAGTAGAGGATATTGGCTACTCTAATAACAGTACAAATGCGAATACTTTAAAAGTAGTATTAGATAAAGATTTTAAAATACCAGTATCTGTTACAGAAGCTCATATAACCGTAATACGTAAATCTCCTACACAACCTTTAGATTTAGATTTATTTAGAGAAGCAGATGAATCAAGAATACCTGAAGGATCAAGCACTCCGAACCTAATACACACTGAGTGTTTTAACTTAGATTTATTTAACGGAACTGAAATATTAGAACCAGACGACGTATTAACAAATGTAACGTTTGAAGATGCTGTAGATTTTAGAGTTGGCGACGTGTTGTTGTTTGCTTTACAGTCTGAAAGTTCTAACGCTGTGTTGTTTAATGAATATAACATGCGTGTAGAAGTTACGGCTTCTAATGTTACTAATCCAAACGTTTTATCTAACACTGGCTTTGATTTAAGAATATTATCTATAGATTCACAGCTAGAAACTACTGATAAAGACTTCTATGTTAGATTAGAAGAGAACGAGCCTTTGTTTAAGTTTGTATTTCCTAGATTTTCTTATAGATACAAATATCAAGACGGAGAGTATTCTACATTCGCACCGTTTTCTCAAATAGCTTTTTTACCTGGCGCTTATTCGTATGACCCATCTGATGGTTACAACTTAGGTATGGTCAATCAATTGAGAAAAGTAGTATTAAAAAACTATCATCACAAAGAAGATACAATACCTGAAGATGTAGTAGAAATAGATTTGCTATATAAAGAAGCTGGCAAAGCTCCGGTATATGTAGTTAAGACTATAAGGCCTAGCGATGGACACCCTATGTGGCCTAACTTTAATATTAACTCAGACGCTAGAGGCAAGTACGTTTTAGAAGACGATTTAATTCATGCCATACTTCCAGACAATCAAATATTACGTCCATATGATAACGTTCCTAGAAAAGCGTTAGCTCAAGAAATAACTGCCAGCAGATTAGCTTACGGTAACTACGTTCAAAACTATACTGTAGTTAACGAGCCTATAGTTAACTTAGGATTATCTTCTATACCTGTAGAAAATAATGTCCAGCCGTCTGTTAAATCTATGAGAACTTATCAAGTTGGCGTAGTATATAGCGATAGATATGGTAGAGAAACACCCGTGTTAGTAGGTAAAGGATCAACTATTACGATACAAAAAGAAGACTCTTTACATAAAAATAGATTAGTAGCTAGCTTAGATAAAACTACAGAAATACCAAGTTGGGCAGAGTATTATTCTTATTATGTAAAAGAAACTACAGAAGAGTATTATAACTTATCAATGGACAGATGGTATAATGCTGCTGATGGAAACATATGGTTATCTTTTCAGTCTTCAGATAGAAATAAGTTAACTGAAGAAGATTTTATAGTACTTAAAAAGCGTCATGGAGCTAATGAGTATGTAGGAGATAAAGCTAGATATAAAGTTTTAGCTATAGAAAATAATGCACCTGATTTTATTAAACGTAAAAGAAAAAGCTTAGGTATATTATTCAATGAAAACCAAGACACTATAGGTAACGCTACTAGAGGATATCCATTAATTGATAGAACATTTGTAACGGTTCAAATACCTGAGTTTGAAGATGTTTTCGGTAACACTGATGAGTGGATATCTACACCAGAAAACTTACAATTAAGATTTTATGGTGCAGATCAAAGATCTAACTTATACGATGTTACTAAAGTATCTAAACTTTCTAATAGTTATAAACTTAAAATAGAAGGCAAGTTTAACGAAGATGTTTTATTTGCTGCAGCTGGTACTAGCGATTATGCTAATCGTATATTAGATTTAACTATGGAGTTATTTTCTAATGACGTAGAAAATAGTCCAGAGTTTGATGGTAGATTTTTTGTAAAAATAAATAGAGACGCTACATTAGAGCAATACATACTACAAGGGTTAGGAGTAGAAGAGTATTTAGTAAGAGCTACATGGGGTTTAAGATATTTAAATAATAACGGATATAGACCACAAGGTAGTGATAGCGGCGAAATACAACCTACTAGTCAAGAAAATCTTTTTGAGATGCCTGTTCGTCCTTGTGAATTAGGCACTGGTGGTGATGTTTACGGTGACATGGCTTTAGGCTATGGCGATTATGATAGCATTGGAGTTACAAACCCAAGTGATGAGTTTTTCTCTTTGTCTCATAACAGAACTGAATACGATCATCACGCTGCTTACTATTGGGGTAATGTAACTAATGATGCTGACAATCCAGGAAATGACGAAACGTTTCAAGTTAAGAATAAAGAAATACACGCAGATCCTTTATCTATAAATAATAGAAGTAGTCAGCTTATAAGCGGTGGAACTAATAACGGTAGAGACTTTTGGATAGCTTGCGCATCAAAGCAAGACTTTTTTATCGACGCTTGTACAGCATATTCTTGGAACGGTAGAAACGATAACAGACCTGGTAACGCATTTACAGGAGATAGTATTAATAATCAACTTTTTCAAGGTGGCGATGATGGTAACGATTGGTCAGGTACAGGTGATGCTTTTCCTAGAAGAGATCCTGGAGCTCCTGGTTTTGGACCTGAAGATCACGTAACAGGTAACATGAAGCCTTTCCAAGGTCAGCCAAGTAGAGGTATATGGCTAGGTGGTAGGTGTATGGATATATCTTGGACAGGTATGGGTACTGGTTATGATGGAAGTGGATTTGATACTAATGCACCATATCCGCATAGATTACAAGATGTAGAAATAGATAATTACGAAGCAGCTGCCTTATTCATAGAACAGCTTTGTAGTCCAGGTTCCAAGTTTAGATTTCAACGAGATCCAGACGATACAGTATATACTGTGCATAGGTACGACGAAGAAACTCTTGCTAGCTTTGGTGCTGTTGTAGAAGATTTTGATGGAACATGTTTAGCATATCCACCTAACGCAAGCGCAGGTAATGCTTACTGGAAAACAGGTACTACGCATTTAACAGGCGCTTTTGGTATTAGAAATTATTCAACACCCAATGAGAAAGATCAGTATTTTGGCGACAACTTACGACAGCGTTGGACGTTAGTAGTTGATCCACCTATTGGATCTGGAACTAGCGGTTACAGACCAGACAGAGGTACTATTAACGGAGCTGATGCGGATGTAAAAGCGCTTAAGCATGATTTTAGGGAAAAAGACGTAATAGAACTTTTAGGCATATATGTAGATGACACAGGAACACCAACTAACGAGCCTGCTGTTTGGGAGACTGAACCTAGAACTAATGTAGACTTAGATATATATTGGCAAGCTAGCGGTTTAATACCGTTAAGGTTAAATCAAAGAACTAACGAAGAACTTATACCTTTAGGCGCTACCTTTACTTTACCGCCTCAAACTCTAGTAGCTACTGGACAGTCAATACCTGGAGGTACATTTACTGTTACTGGTTGGAATCATAAAACTATTAATTTTACTCCAAGCATACCCGCTGCATACACGCTTGCAGATAATGAAGTTATAACGTTTACAAAACGAGATCACTATGAGTTTAATTTACGAGTTAATGGTGCTGTATCAGGAGGAGCTACAACATTAAAACTTCATGGTGATGTTAATAGCGATGTAAATAATATACATAGATTTCAACATAAATTAGACTGGAATAATTGTTATTCATTTGGTAACGGTGTAGAGTCTGATAGAATACGAGATGATTTTAACGCTCCACAAATAGATAACGGAGTTAAAGCTTCAACTGTTTTAGATACGCAAGTAAAAGAAGAAAGACGTAAGCATGGTATTATATATTCTGGTATATATAATTCTACTTCTGGTATAAATAATTTAAACCAATTTATTGCTGCAGAAAAAATAACTAAAGACTTAAATCCTATTTACGGAAGTATACAAAGTCTATTGTCTAGAGATACTAGATTAGTTATGTTTTGTGAAGATAAAGTTTTAAGAGCTGAGTCAGGTAGAGATATACTATTTAACGCTGATGGTAACCCACAAGTTTTAGCTAGCGATAAAGTTATTGGAGCTGTGCAGCCTTATCAAGGTAACTACGGTGTAGCAAGAAATCCAGAGTCTATAGCCGCTACTCCTTATAGAGTTTATTTTACAGATGTTGACAAAGGCCATGTGCTTCAACTAACTGCAGAAGGTGTAATGTCTATATCTAACATAGGTATGGTTGATTATTTTGCAGATATATTTGACGCAGGAGTTAATAGGTGCATAGGATCATATGACGAAAGAAAAAGAGAGTATAACGTAAACATAGTTAAGAAAGATAGCTCTAACGGGCATCATCAAATACTACCTTCTTCACAAACTACTATAACATACGCTGAAGGTTCTACTGGCTGGACTAGTTTTAAATCTTTTAATTATCAAAAAGCTGTTAGTTTAAATAATAATTACTTTAGTTTTTACAACGGTCATATATACAAACACCACGTAGAAACTGCTGAAGATGGTACTACTGTACCTAGAAATAATTTTTATGGCGTTCAATACACTTCTACTATAACAGTTCCTTTTAACGCTAACCCGCAATCAGTCAAGACTTTTAACGCTATGAGTTATGAAGGCACTGCTGCTCGTATAACTAATTTTGAAACTCCTTCAACTAACGTTTACACTAATGACTATAGTACAAATAATGGTCTTTCGTCAGTAGCTCTTACAGACGGTGAGTACTATAATATAGAAGATACAATCGGTGGTTGGTACGTAGAAAGCATTACAACTAACTTGCAAACTGCTGGAAACCCTGGTGGCACACCTGCTATAGAATTTATCAATAGAGAAGGTAAATACTTTGGATACATATGCGGAGAAGCTACAACTTTGTCTAACTTAGATGAAAAAGAGTTTAGCGTTCAAGGTTTAGGTTTAGCAAACTTTGTTCATGATCAACCATCTCTTGGAGAGTCGTTAACAGTTACCGTAGCTAATAACACTTCTAACTCATACGTAGGATCAGACGGTAGCGGTGGGCAATGGGATCTAACAAGTGACGCAAACTTTACAGTTGATACAAATACTTTTGATATTGTAGGAGGTGTTGCAGAATCAGCTCAACAAATAGATTTAACTATAACAGCAGATCCTGGCTTTTTTATTGGAGCTCAAGATTTTTCTATAGGTGGAGCTAGTGCTAGTACTTCAGGCACTGGTAATAGCACTGTTTACATATACACTGGTGGTAATGTTGACGCTCCAGTTTCAAAAGTAGAGTTTACAAATGACGGTGAATACGGTGATCCAAGTAATACAGTCAATGCTAAAGTTTATTTAGATGCGTATACGCCTACTAACGGCAATACTATATACGTTGATATTGATGGTGATGTTAAAGATCAGTCAGGACGTAGAAACGCTTGTATAAGAAGTTTCTTTGATTACTATGCAAATCAAACTGTTACATACAACTCGATTACAAATGTTACTAGAACTAATCAAAGTGACGGAACTTCTTCTGGAACAGTCATTGATCAGCACTCTACGCTATTAGCACAAGAAGGAGTTGCAAACACTTTAGTTGACATAACATTTACTGCAGACTCAGGTTATTTTTATTCTGGACTTTATTTTGATTCTTCTATATTTAGTAATTTAATAAGCACAGCTGGTAACTCATATACGTATGATGGTTATTACACTCGTGGTATAGAATATTTAACGTTAGATTCTAACAATAGAGTTACTTCTTTCAGAGTAAAAGTTTTTTATGTACCGCCTACAGAAGAGCCGCTTTTCCCAGATCCTGTTGATAGTAGCGGTAGTTCAGAGTTCTGTGATTTAAACCATATTGTTAGACTACCTATTAACTTGCTACAGATAACAGTAGCTGACGAATCAACTGACGAAATATTTAGCGCAGAGGTAGAAGACGAAGTTGCTTACACTGGCGGTCAAGTACCTGTTGTAGTGCATGGAGCTCCTAATACTAAATACAAAATTAAAGTTACAAAAGCTACTAGCACTACTGATGCTACACCTGTAAGCGCTGGTTTTTATACGTTTACTAAAGGCAAGTTTGAAACTCAAAGTAAAAGTGAAGTTCAAGAATTAGTTGCTACTATACCTTCTAAAAAACAAAACGTACATTATATTACTTTGCCTAACGTTACAGCTAAAACTAGATATGACGTTATTATAGATCCTGTAGTAGATAAAAAAGCAAACACAAAAACTAAAGTACCTCTTAAACTTGGTGATTTACAAATAATTCAAAATGGTGTGTTAGCTACGAGCTTACGCATGGAGCCAGCTACTGTTTCAGGGTTCAATGTTACTATACCTTCGGGCGGTACTACTTTCCCTACTTATACTATAACTTTACCAGAGGAAATTACTAGAGAAAAAAGAAAGCAGCCTAAAGTTAGATATTATGAAAGAAGAGGCGTTGTGTTAGGTGCCACTAGCGCTTCTACAAGATTAGTGTTAGAGTCTGAAATACCTGGTTTACACGCTGGTATGTTAGTAATAGCTAATGGAGTTCCTTATGAAACTACTGTAGTAGAGGTTGTTAAAAATGTAATTAAACTTAGCGCCGCTTCTACTATAGCTGATGCTACAGAAATTAAGTTTATTAAAAATAACGCTTCAGTAAAGTCGTTTAAATATGAGATAGGACCTGATAGTAACGTTGTTTTTGTTACAGATAAAACTCGTACCGTAAATCAAGCAAACGCTAGTACAAACAAAATAATATTTGATCAAGAAAATTTTGTAGACACTGACGATCAATTAAAAGTTGGAGATCAAGTATATGATAGCGATGGCACTCTTCATGGTACTATTACAACATTAAATCCTGATAGTGATAATACAAAAGAAATACAGATAAGTGCTACTGCTACTATTACAAATAACGAAACACTATATATAATAACTCCAGACAAAGACGTAAGAAGTAAAATAGCTGGATTTACAAGCCCTGTAGTAAAAGTAAGTTCTGTTGCTAGTAATACAATAAACGTAGATAGCACAGACGGTTTAATAGTAGGTTTCGTGCCTGTTAAGAAGAATAATCCTACGTTATATGCTGGAGGCACGTTTGAAGGCGAGCCGTTGCAGCTAGGTATAATAACTGCTATTAACAGCGCTACTCAATTTACTTTGAGTGCTGCGCCACAAGAAACATTAGTAGCTAATGATTTACTATCGTTCAGGCAAGTAAGAGGTGAAAATCTACAAATTAATGAAGACATAGATATAGTTTACGCTGTAGCTAATAAAGTAGGGGTTAACGTAGAAATAACAGGTTTGTTGAAGATTGATAAATTAACAGCTAGCGACGCTGCTAACGGCGGTAGTAGATTACAACCTAGAATTGATTTAGATAATATTATAACAAAAGTATAATGCCATCATTAACATTAACATTTTCAGCGCCATTAAATGTATCATGCCAGGTTGGCGATACGGCGTATTATATAGAAACAACTACTGATGGTGGTTTTACTAAAAACAACGGATCAGTAATAGAGATAGGTGAGATAAGACAAATAACTAACGGTCAAAGTAATTCGCCTACAGTTATATGTGAAACTATTTTACCTGGATCATTAAACGGAGCTAGCAATAAATTCGTTTTGTTTAGTAAAGATAATAAAGCAAACTTAAGCTCTTTGCTAGGTTACTTTGCAGAAGTAAAACTAGTTAACGACTCTACTACAGAAGCTGAATTGTTTTCAGTTAATATGGAAACGTCTGACAGCAGCGGCTATGGTAGCGTAGAATAGTAAAAACGAGCTAATTAGTGTAATTATAAATTAGTAAAAAATAAAAATATAAACAATGGCTTGGCAAATAGCAGCGTTCGCTGTGCAAACTGCAATAGGTTTAGGGCAAAGTATAGTTCAAGGTGTAAGAGCTAGAGATGCTAGGCTTAAAGCAGAGGCAGCGCAAGAAAAATTAAATGAACAGAAGGAGCAGCTTTCTATGTTAGATACTACAAATCCGTTTTTAAATATGGAAAACGCTTTTGAAGATCTAACTGTAAACTTAAAAGAAGCGGAGTTTGCTAGACAAGCTACAGCTCAACAACAAGCTAATATTATGCAGAACCTTAGAGGCGCAGCAGGCGCTTCAGGTGTAGCATCGTTAGCTCAAGTACTAGCACAGCAAGGCCAGCTAGCTGCTCAAAAGCAAGCTGCTACTATAGGTGCTCAAGAAGCAAGAAACTTATTGGCAAAAGCAAAAGGCGAAGCAGACATACAACAGCAAGAGCGTCAAGGAGAAATTATGTCTAGACAAATGGAGTTTGGTAAGCTTGAGTCTTTAATGGGACTAACAGCAGCAGAAATAGAACAGTATAGATTATTAGAAGCTGCAAATATGAAAGGAGCTGGCGAAGGTGCTCAATCAGGTATAGCAGGGCTTGGAGATTTAGCAACGTATTTAGCAGGAAAATAATCATGGCAAAAACAGCACAATCAGGAAATATATATAGCTTAAAGTCAACTACGTTAGATGCTATTAGAGCTGCTAACAAAGCTAGCGCTAAAGCTGTATATGACGAAGATAGAGTTAGTTTATCTGAGATTACGCAGAGTGTAGTTGATGAAGCTAAAAAAGTAGACTCTGCTATTGAGTTTAGAGATCGCGTTAACGAAATAAACAATAGAGATGGCGCTCAATTAACTGATGCAGATAAAGCTTCTATGCAGACTTATCTTAAAACTTTAAAAGCCGATAACATAGACGCTCTTATATCTGGTGATAAAGATGCTCAAGAAGAAGCTATGAAGATTTTAGATAACGCTAGTAACGCCACTACAGGCTGGGGCATAGCTATAGATGAAATAAAAAACGTTACGCAAGGAACTGATGGTAGTGGTGGTGTAGGTTTTAGTAATGCTATGGACACTAAGACTGCTGAGATATTAGGTAAAATAGCTTCTGGCGAAAAAACAATGAAGATCGATGAAGAAGGTAACGTAACGTTTGACGTTATTGTAGGAGGTGAAACGCTTAATATAACAAAAAGTCAACTAGATAGTTTAATAAAAGAAAATGTAAAGCCAGTAGGTTTTATTAATGAATCTGCTGAGCTTATGAATACTTTAATGAGCGCGGCTGAAACAGGTGGTAAAGCTCCAGCGTTAGACGCAAGAGTAGCTTTGCATAGAGATAGGTTAAATCAACCTGGTGCACCATCAGTAGCACAGCTATTTAAAGATGCTATGCTACCTGGCAATACTAAAAACATAATGACTCTAATGCAAGAAGATCCATCGCTTTCTACTTGGAGTTTTCCAGTAAGCGAAAAATCAACTCTTGATAAAAATGACGATGGAGTTTTTACTGTAGCAGATTTACAAGATTTAGATTACGAAACTATGGTAGCTGTTTTTAATACAGCAGAGTATGAAGATGTTGGCAAAGATATAGTAGCTAATGTTTTAGGTAACTACGATGTGCAGCAATTTTCAAGCTATGATCCAAACGCTATAGCTAATCCACAACCAATGCAAGTCGAAAAAATAGATGCGCAAGCTACAACATTACCTCCAACGCAAATTCCTACTAATGTAGAGCCAAGAGAGTTACAACAACAAGATAAACCAGGTATAGGTGAAAGAATAGGTAGTTTTGTTAGAAGAACTATTGGCAACTTAAGAGGAAGTATTAGAGACGAGAGAGATATAAGACAAGAACAAAGAAAAATTGATACGTCAGTTGAAGTTGATGGTAAAAACATAGTTACTGAGTTTCCTAAAGGATATAAAGTTCCTGCAGATGTTAGAGCAGTAGGTATTTTAAATAATTATAAAAGCCCTACTAGAAAAGTAGTTGAAAGAATATATTTTGATAAGTTTAAAGAGGATCCAGTACTTGGTGACACGTTAAGAGTCTTTAAAAACGAAGACGGTGATACAATATACTTTGCTCTTAATAGAAAAAATAAGACAGACAAGTAATCATAAGCATGAATACTAAAATGACTATTGAACAACTTGAGCAAGAAGTTGCACGTATGCAGGCTAGCGGCATGTATACGCAAGAACAAATAGAATCTTATATTATACAAAATGCTCCTAATGAAAACGATTTAGGTGTACAGCGACAAGACACTAATCTGTTTGGACGTAGTTCTTTTATGCCAATACAACCTGTAGAAAATGTTATACAAGGACAAGAGCAGGTCATTGAAAGACAACAACAAGCTGAAGAAGAAGAAATAGATAGAGAAGATTTATATCAGAAAAAAGATTTTAATCAAATGAAGCTTGATCTTCAAAAAAGCTTTGAAGATTTAGTTTATCATGATGATGTTATTAGAGTAGAAGAAGATGGTAGTCAAATTGTAAAAGAAAATAACTTTACTTCACGAAGTGTAAAGTATGATTTTATGAATCACTCTTTATACAGTAATATAAGTGTATCTGCAGATAATTTTGGTAACACTCAAGATCGTGACACTTCTATACTTACTCTTCCTAACGGCGAAAAGCTTCAAGTTGCAGACGGAAACGAAAATGAGTTAACAGACGCTATAAGCGCTGCTAATAATTTCTACGATAACGAAGATAACGCTAAAAAATCTTCAAATCCTTATTGGGCTTTATTTGATAGAGCAGATAGTAACTCAGCTATTTTTGCAAATCCTAATGAGTTTAACTCAGCAATGCTACAGTCAGGGTATTATATTAAAGGAATTAGTGACGCTGCAAGATCAGGTAATATAAGACAACCGGGAGAAACAGATCAAGATAAACTGTATACGCTGTACAAAATAGATGAACGTACTGGCATGCATACACCTGTTCTTGGAGCAGAACAAGAAACACTGTTTTCAGACGGTACGTATACTGTTGGTGGAGCTAGTGCAGACGAAATACAAAAGTATTTTTGGAACGAAATAGACTCTGCAGATCTTGCTAAGACTAACGACTTTATGAAACGAAAGTCTGACGCGGTGTTACAAGATTTAAGTGAAAAAACCACAGAGCTTAAAAATAAATTTTATATTAAAGAAGACGATCCTGCTACAGCATTAGTAAATGAAGCTGAGTTTACTGAAGAAGCTGAAAACTTTGCTTTTGATTCTTATCCAGAAGAAATGGCAGAGATGGCAAGAAACTTAATTAAAAATAAAATACCTCAAGCAGAGTATGAATTAATTCAAAAGTTTCTTGAGCCAGGAAAACTATCAGAAATAGATAAAGAAAAATACGACCCTAACTATAAAAAAATAATAGTACCAGGAGCAGGTCAGTATACTGAAAGTGTATTAGATAATTTTACTAAGTTCAATATAGAAGCTATGCTTAACTCTGACGAGTTTAAAGCTTTATCTGAAGAGTCTCAGCAAATCGTAAGAGATAATCTTGATTTATCAGGTGATATAATGAAGCTTACGATGGGTCAATTAGTTGATGCCAAGATAGAAGAAGACGCTAATATATACTTTGAAAAACTTTTAAAAGATAATGGTAAATTACAAGATGCTGTTTACGTAAGAGGTGTTATTGATCAAGGTACTTCTATATCAAATTTAAAAGAAAAAGAAAAAGCTTATAACGATAATCTAGATTTAATACTTGATGTTAGCGCTACTGAAACTAAAAAAGTAAGTGACGAACTACAAGCTCTGTTAGATAAAGCGCAAAACTTAGGCTATGGATATCACCCTGAAGGTAAGCAAGGTACTGAAAGTTTTAAAATAGTTCTTGACGTACCTGCAGGTAAAGAAGAAGAAGCTAAAGATCTTCAAAACCTCATTGACAGTAAGCTAAACGAATTTGGCGTGCTTCAAGACTCTATGATAGCTAAAGTAAATCTTCATATGAAAAAGTATGATGAGTTTTTAGTAGGAACTCAAAGGCTTAAAACTCAAGAAGGTACAGCTATTAAAGAGTTTGATGAATCTGATGTTAGTCGTCAAGACTTTTTTGGTGCGTTTAGAAGCATGGGTTATTCTACTCTAGCTATGTTTGGCTCTGATTTTGGTTTAGCAGGTTTAAAGAAAGAAGAAAGAATAACTCAAGCTTTTGAAACTATGCTAACTTTTGATCAGGCTAGTGAAACTGATCAATTAGGTAGATATGCTAGCCGTACTTTTAAACAGCAGCTACCTAATATGTTAGTTGCTATGGCTTTATCTCCAGTAGGTGGAGCTGGTTTTAGTGCTTTAGGCATGGGTGTTAGAGGATCTACTATTGCTGGAAACGCTTTAGTAGGTTTTGGAATATTTGGTACTGGATCTGGCGGTAGTAAAAGAGCTGAAATATATGGTATGCGTGAAGCTGGAATTAACGCTACAAAACAATTAGCTGAGTTAGAAAAAGCTTTTAAAGAAGGTAAAATATCTGAAGCGCAATACGTACAAGCTAAAACTGATTTACAAAAAGTAGAAGCCTTAGGTGATATATCAGACGCACAAATGTACTCAGCTATGACTGCATCACTTTCTATAGAAGGTGGTATAGCTACATTGTTTGGTACAGTACCTAATTCACAAAGATTTTTAAGAGCGTTTGGTGGATTAGGTGATGACGCTATACGTTTAGGTACAAATAGTTTTGCGCAAAACTTACGATACTCTGGTAGACAAGTTTTAAAAGAAGTAGGCGAAGAAGTTTTTGAAGAGACAGCTATATTTGCTGGTGATATGTTTGCTAGTAACCTTATACTAGGCACAGATGTTAGCTTTGATGGACTTACAGACGTAGCTTTATCTGCTATAATAAGCGCTGGTCCTATGCAGTCTACGTCAAACGCTTATGCTGCTATCACTGGTACTATGTCTACTAGAGGTACGTATAATAAATATATGGATACTAAGCAAGCGTTAGCTGATATTGATGCACAGCTTAGAAACGCTACTGATCCTAAAGAAATACAAGCTTTAAAAGCTCAGTACTTAAATACTGTTAGATCTATGGCAGATATACAGTCTGAGTTAGAGATGGATGCTTTAGCAGCTGGTCCTGAAGGCGTAAAAAACATATTGCAAGCTAATCAAGTTTTAGCAACCGCTTATGCAGAAGCAGGTATTACATCAACAGACTCTAGCGTTCAAATACAAAGAAAGCTAAAAAAACATAAAGGTACTTTAAGCGGTAGCGCTCTTAGAGCTTTTGAGTCTAAAATTAAAAATGCAGAAGCAGCTATTAATACAGTAAAACGTCAAGTAGCTAAACTTCATGAAGATGGCGCTAGCATTGAGTCTATATACGGCGAGCGCGGTACTCAAGTATCTGAAGAGTTGTCTCAAACTATAGACAACTGGGAAGATTTAAGCGCTAGAGACAAAGCTCTTGCTGTACATAATAAAATAAAAGCTGAAGACAAAAAAGCTAACATTGACCATGTAAGAAAGGCTGATCCTGAGATGTTAGAAGCTGTTGAAAGATCAATATATGACGGAAAAACTTTTGAAGAAAGCGGTAGAAAAAACAGAAAGCGATCGTTAGAAGATGACTTAATGGATCGTATAATGACTCAAATTCATATTAGAGATCATTTTACTATTTCTCAAGCTAGAGAAGGAAACGTTAGTGTTGAGTCTATACTTTCAGATCCTAAATTAGCAGAAAACTTTACATTTTTACAAGCAGAAAATGAGCAAGATATTATTGCTAAGCTTGAAGAAATGCGTGATAACGGAGAGATAGATAACTCAGAGTTTCAAAAGCTCAAAAGAGAAATGGAAGCTATGTTTTCTGAAGGAACTGAAGGCGCTACGTTTGGAGCGTTTGTTCAAGGAAAATATATAACTGTGGGTACTGAACAACAAGTTAGACAAGCTTTAGAAAACGGCGAAATATTACACGGTACTGTAGCACTACACGAAACAACTCACGCGTTAGATACATTAACTGGTTTACGTGGTAATTCAAAGAACTTTGCAGAGAACCTAGAAAAAGGTTTAGTTGAAAATGATATGGAGTGGATAGATATTGCGGCTCATAAAAGACTTGCAAGTTTAAGAATACCAAGAAATACAGATCTATATTACGATGAGTATACTAAATCGGTTCAAGATATATTAGGAAATAAGCTTAATGCAGTAGAATTAAATAAGGCTAGAAGAATATCTGGTCAAAGTAATTTACGTGCATTTTTTAATAGGCAAACTACAGGCGCATTAGAGTTTAAAAACGGTAAAGATGCTTTAAACTTTATGGTAAGCAACATCGATGCATTTAGAAAAGGCGAAGTTTCAAAGAGAACTCAGCGCATGATCGATGAAAGAGGTAGCTTAGACAGAGAAACTTCTGGAACTCGTTTTTCTCAAGCTGGAGAGCAAGCTTCTGAACGTGTACAAAATCTATATGAAGAGCAAGGTGTAGGTGCTGCTATGGATATTATAGATGAGTTTGGCGGTAGAGTAAACAAGCTTGTTAATAAATATCAAGATGTACCAGGCTTTGACAGACAGTTACTTACTGATGAAATAAATACTGGGCGTAGAGGTATACTTGACATGATTATTAAGTACGATCAAGAAACAAATCCTGGAGTACCTATTGCTGCTTACATAAATAAGTTCTTAGACAAAAGAGCTATTGAAGCTGCTAATAGAATATTAAAAACAGA
>CERH01013489.1_pt1 | contig 17241 bp, 36 predicted proteins | sample 530991 | NCBI WGS metagenome assembly CERH01 (sample SAMEA2621191, study PRJEB7988) | marine metagenome | biome: marine biome (ENVO:00000447); feature: mesopelagic zone (ENVO:00000213); material: "saline water (ENVO:00002010), including plankton (ENVO:xxxxxxxx)" | depth 800 m | reverse complement strand
CCACCTACTTGAACAATATTGCCTGCTGAATTAAATATTGTAACATCAGCATCAATCCATATAGTATCTGTTGCATAGTTGTTATATTCAGTAATCATATAATCTCTTGCAAGCTCACTTAGTTCAAATACAACATAAGGCATGGCATATATAATATAGTTTTCTCCATTAGCCATAATGTCTGCGTCAAGAGTCAAAGTTGTATCACTATCTATTGCGGTTACTGAAGCTGTAGTATTATCTGTTGTGTTTTTTACAAAACTACCAACTTGTACTGTAGATGTAAAATTTTGTGTGCTATCAACTAATTTATTTGATGTAGTTGCAGAAGTAGTACCTCTGTCAAGTTCATCAAGCTTTTGTTCTTTTTGAATTGTATATCTTAAATAAGCATTAGTTCTTGAATTATGTAAGCCTGTAAATATATACAACTGTAACTTAACAGAATTTAAATCTGCATTTTTTACTTTCAAATAGAAAGGACTTCTTGTGTTTATAATTGTTGACATGTTATTTCTCTATCTTTTTAAATGTTTCACCAGTTTTACCATAACCTAGCATAATCATAAACTCATCAATATTTTTACTTATATCGTCAATAATATTTGGTGTTACGTCAATTATACTATCTACTTGTTGATTTACTAATTCAGTCAAAAAAGGAACTGGCTTGATGCCTTCTCTATTTATTTTTTGTGCAATTAAATTAGCAACTCTATTTTTATTTTTAATAGAATCAAGAGTTACAGGTTTTCTGTTTATCCAGCTTACAATATCATTTACTCTTACGTTTGTACCAGCTTTAGTTCCCTCATCAATCTTTTCACCATAATCTTTACCTGTTATATTAAATTGAAAAAAATCACCACCTCTTACAATTTTAGTGCTTAGTTGTAAACTATCTTTTAATTGTCCACTTGATTTAAGAGCACTTTGTATCGTTCTGCCAGATTTATATGTTCTAGTAAAAGGTTTATCTATTCTAGCCTTTGCAAGTCTAATTAGTTTATTTGAATAATTAGTTAGAAAGGCTTCTGTATTTTTTAATTTAAAACTCATTAGCAAGCACTTTGTCCATTTGAATTAATATCTGATATTTGATTGTTTGGCACAATTACATCTAGTGTTAAAGACCAACCTGTAAGTAAATTTTCAAATCTGTCCTCAAACATCTGAGCTTCAAAATCTGTATCTATTTGAAATAAATCGCTATACAGTTCACCACGCCTAAGAGCACTCTGCAATCCATTGACAACAAAAAACATTGTATTTAAAATATCTTGTTTGTTATTTATATCATGAAAATAATTATTCTGTTCTTTTAAGTCTTCATTAGTTTCTGATACAACATCCATACATATTACTTGCATATTGAATCGAACAACATGCTCTTGAAAAGTACAACTATTTACTACTATGTGAGCTAATGGAAATATAGTTTGCTTTGATAAGTCAACTTCAAATATATCTCCAAATGTAACTGAATTAATATTACTGTTGCCTTGTAGATATGTTTTTAATTTATCTAGTATATCGTAAAATGTTGTCATCCTTTATAAGCTCTTTTTATTTCGTCTTGTTCTATTTGGTTCTTTTCTTTCTCAAATGATAAATAGTTTAAACATTCGAATAATGATAGTTTGGTAACTTTGTCAAATCTGAGGACATCTCCTTTAGCGAGTGCATAAACTGATTGATACCACCCCCATTTTTTGCCAAATGATTCTCTAGCGTTTGCAAATCCTGTTTCGTCAGATTCTGTTCCATATATCTCGGTATAGCTTGAAGTAACGCTTTCCCTAAATTGTAAAAAAAAAGCATACCACTTAATGCTACATTCATTGGCATCCCTTTCATAATCTCTTGTATTTCTTCTTTGCCTTCGTATGGTGCTATTGTATATTTATCACCTAACTTAAAATTAACTGGCCTATACATGACACTCATTACTTTGTGCATGTTTTGCCAATCATTAATATTAGTTTCTATGTCAATATATTCTCCTAAAGATATATCGTCAAGTTTTGGTATGAAACCCATGTCAACACCTTCTAATTTAAATCTTCTAATTAGTTTGGGTTTTTCAGCAAATGCTTTGTCTAGTATTTCTAATACCTTGTTAAAACCTCTTACAGAAATCTTATCTACTTCTGCAAGGCTTATGTTGCAAAATATTTCAACGAGCTTCATATTTAAAAAGTTTGTTAGCTCATCAGTTTGTTCTGCGTCCTTATGAGCATCCATGACTTTCATATACTTTTGGTACTGCTCAAGTGTTATATCATTTAACGTTTGAGGTACTTCTAATTCTATAAATTTCTTAGCCATATTATAATTAATAATTATTGTTTATATTGTATCTAACTTATCCCACCTGCTTATATGTCAGATTAATAGTATTATATATATTTAGTATTACACCATGTAATATATTACACCATGTAATATATTACACTATGTATTATATTACACTATGTAATATATATATAATATATATATATACTGACTATTTGTCATTTGGAATACTTTCTATAATAGTATAGATAGATTTCATATACCTTATCACTCCAATCTTTACGGCCATAAGTCTTAGGACTTCTTATTATATTACCATTGTTATTGACTTCAACAAAGTATTGATTAGCGTCTCTTGGCACAGCGTAAACCTTTATACCATTTTTTATACACCAAGATATTGCATCGTACTTTTCCATACTATTGAATTGCCTAAGGTATTGAATTTATTGATAACTGCAAACTGTCAGGTGCAAAGTATAGTTTGTATAGAGAGTTGAGTAATATCCAATATAGTTGGCCGTTTGCACAGACACCCTATATTTAAGGCTATATAAGGCCATTTATATTATTTGTGGAGTAATACCATTAAATTGAATTTAAGGGCCGTTAAATTGAAGCTAATAGGCCTTAGAATTGATGTTTCTTTGTATTTATAGGCCGTAAAATAAAAAAACACCATTTAATTAATCTTTTTTAACTGATTATCAACAATTTAATTTTTTTAGGCCATGATTATAAAATTAATAAAAGGCCATATAAGATTAATATAAATTAATTAATAATGCATCATAACTTTAATTATGTTAAATTGTATAGACATAAAAAAAAGGGCCGAAGCCCTTTAGTTTACAACGCTTATGAGTAATTCTATCATGGTTTATTTAATTGCTCATGATACTTTTCAACTACACCATTATAAATAATCTCGTAAGCCATAACATTGTAATTGGGAAATTTTTCTCCTGTCATTTCACTGACTGAATTAAAAGGGCAGTAATCAAATGCCTGTGCAATTTTCTTTGCCTTATAATTATATATTACTTCGCTCATTCCGTCAATGATTTCATGTATATTTTCATAAGGGTCTGAATCATAATCATCAGAGCCAAAGCCATAATCATCAACCAACGAATCATAAACCGAAGGAATAATTTCCTCGTTTACATGTTTTTTTGTGAGTGTTTGATTTTCGTAATCGTTTAAATATTCCATAGTTTTAATGTTTGTATTATTTAATTTTCTTAATTGTTTTCTTTTATTTGCATGATGCAAAATGTTTTTTTCTATTCTATGCATCTTGTTTAAATTCTGGATTAGGTTTATTGGCGTTCTTGCCTTGAGTTAAAACTTGTTGCATTACTTTGTCTATAAGTCTTGTGTATAAAAGCTCATTTTGTTCACTAAACAATGAAGGCTCTGTATAATGATGGTAACTCGTTAAAAAATATTCCAACTTTTTAACCTCATCTTTTGCCACAGAATAGCTTCTAAGAAAGTCAAGCATTCTTTGATAATATTTATCAATTTCTACGCCTGTTTCATATTCTCCGTTCCAATCATAAAGCACATGTTGAGCGTTGCAATTTCCGTTGTTAAAATACTCATAGTTTAATCTTGAAACTACTCTTATTAGTTCGCCCTGTATTGTAGGAGCGTCTCCACAATCGGGGACTAATATTTTATAGAGTTCGTTATATTCAGTTTGATAAATACCTTCATCATTCCAATAAGTTTTTCCCATTGGTGTAAATTTTGTATATGTGTTTTCTTTTGTTTTCATATTATATTAATTTATTTCGATTGATAAAAAGATAGTAAAAATAAATGCCATCAAATAAACAAATAGCTTTATAAATCTATCATGTAAAATGATTTTTTCTAATAATGTTTTTATTGTTTTCATATTTGTAATATTTTATTTTTTAATTCAATTATTTTTTTTTCATGCCATGAAATGTCTTCTTTAATTTCTTCTATTAACTTAAGTTTAAAAGCGTTACTATTAAAGTAGTCTTTCATCTCATTACACTTGTTTACTACATATTTTTTATCATGAGTTTCATTATTATAACCATGCAAAGTATCAAAACCAATAGTAACTGATTCTTCAATACCATCACTATCGTAATCAATATGGCTATAAGTTATTTCTTCCCCACATATATTCTCATAAAAACCATGAGGAGAGGATTTTTCAGCACAAGACATTAAGTAGTCAAACGCAATATGTTCCTTAGGTACTTCTAAGTAACCATTTCCCCAACTTCCTACGCCTGTTTTCATTAATTCTGTATGCTCTTGTAATGATATTTTTATTTCTGTTTTATTTATTGTATTTGTTTTCATATTTATTGTTTTATAGGTTTTGTGTTTGCATTCCGTAAAGTTTGTAATGTAATATATTACCTTTTACTTTTTGAATTATAAAGGTTAAATCAAAACCTTTATTTTTATAATTCTTCTCAGATTTTTTAATTCTACTCAATCCTGCAATACTTCCTAATTCAGTATCAAGCAGAACATATTTTTCATTTATTTCTATTGTTTTATTCATATTTATTGTTTTTAATCATACCCAAATATATATATTTATTTCCAACTGACAAAACAAATATTAATTTATTTTTATATACCTTTGCAAAAATCCAAAACCAGATACGGCCAAAAAAAACCCCCTATTAAATTTATGTATTAAATTCACAGGGGGAATAAAAACAACTCACATAAGTATTTTAGAGGTGTGTAGCACGGAGAATAGCTACACTAAAGATACTTTTTCCGTTGAGCAACCTCTATTTTTTTTTACTAACCATTGGTTTGAATTTAAATCCATCTTCTTGAATATTGATTTGAATTTCTGCACCATTAGGACAACACGGAACTTCCATATCTAAGTCATAACAAGTTTTATCGTGTGGATTCCAAATAAACAATCTACTTTGTGCCATGTTTATTAAGTGCATAAAATCTTCGTTTGATAATGTATTATATAATTCACAAAGGGCTTCATGTCTTGTTTTGCCCTCAAACCTTATTTTGTCTATTACGTTTTTACTTTCTTTTGTTTTCATATTAAATTCATATATATTATTTCTCTGTTTCTGCTATATTGTTTTATAGTCCATTCAACACTTCTATCAGTATTAAATTGCTTAAGGTAAACTTCTTGATTCCGTTCCTTTATCGCAAAAATATAAGTATTCTTATGCTTTTTGCTTTCTGTACTCATCTTCTAAATGTTTATGATAAACTTCTATTTTAGCTTCTAAAGATGCTATTTTGTCTTCGTATTCAGCATTTTTAGTTGTGGCATTATTTAGTAATTGCCTAAGATGATTAATTTCTATTCTATATAAATCTGCTTGTCCTGTCATTTATTTTTAATTATTATTTTATCTTGTAAGAAACTTATTGTGTCCATGATAAACATTTCTTTTTGTCTGTGATTATCCATTTCCTGTGGAACACAAATCCAATAATTCGTTGTCTTTGGGGTCAAAAACTTTTTTATCATTTCCCCTATTTGTCTCATTGGTCTCATAGTTCTGATATTTTTATACACATTTTATTTGCATAATCCTCACTTGGAGTTTGTGCAAATTTCAAAACTCTTTCTATGGAATCAGTAAAATAATTGTCCCATTGTTTTCTTTTTGGGTGTCTTTTTACTAAATCAATTTTATCTCCTTTTATAGATAATACTTCGCACCATTCATATCTACCATTGTGTGGTCTTAAAAATCCTATTTTTTTCATTTTTTCTTTGTTTTATTGTTTATTAATTCTATGTTTTTTTTCATTATCCAATCAAAATCAGAACTATGAAAGTATCTGTTCTTGTCGTAATGTTCTATTGTTTTCTTAATTTGTTTCTTCATAACACTTACAATATTAAGCATTCCAACTGACATATCCAAATAAAAAATATATTATTTTACAAAATAACTTCCATGTGGTACAGAACGAGTAAGTAAATATTGAACTGCATATCTGGAAGCATCAATGCCATGATTGAATTTATCAATAGGAATTGCACCTGTAAGTTTCCAAGAGTAATTGTTAAACTCTCGTATTAAATTTACACTATCACTATCAATTATAATATTATAGTCTTGCATCAAACTTATTCCTGTAAGTATACTACCTTTTCTTTTTATTGTTGGTACAATATTTAAACCTTTAGATTTGCATTCAGATATTAAACGTGGCTCAGAATTATCACATACTATTAAATTCTTACCCATGTATCGAATTGACAAATCAAATATTTGTGTAGTGGTCAAACCTTTTTTATAAAAGTGTTCTCTTATCCAAATTAATTTCCTTACTTTGTCAATGGCAACTTCACATAAGCAACTCTCATCAACAGAGAATCCTATATCTAATCCACCTATTGAATCTATCTCGGTATTGAATTTACCTATATTCCAATGAGTAAATATAACACCCTCTGCTCTTTTAAGCCAACCACCCATTATCTGATGCTGATATTTCTCTGGCCTTCTTATCTTCATGTCTTCAATTTGTTTTACAAAAGATTGTGATAGGTGTTTTAAATTGTCTAAGTATGTTGTGTGGATATATGTTATATTATTCTTACTTCCATTATAACCATCTGCAATACCTCTATTCTGAAAAAACCTTTGATATATCCAGTTCTCTTTTGTAGTAGGGTTTAGAATTAATATACATCTGTTGGTAACATTCTTTGCTCTAATACTAAAATCAATTTTATCAAAGCTTTCCTCATCAGTTAACTCCTCTGCTTCATCAAGTACAAATGTAGATACACCCTGTATAGATTTTAGTTTTGCCGTTTGGTCTCCACTACTTGTTCTTATACCACTAAAGTATATTGAACTGCCTGTTAAATTATTTATGATTTCTGTTTTAGTTATTGTGAATTGTTCGCCAATACCCATAAGTTCTATCTTCTCTATGAACTCTGGTATAATTGACATACCTGCTGAAGTCATTGTGAATCTAGTAAACAATATTCTATGTCCAGATTCGTATGTTAATAATACTAAAAATGTATTTACGGCAAAAGATTTTCCACTTCCACGTCCCCCTGTTATTACAAAGTATCTATCTTTTGAATTGAATAAGGTTTGATATTTATTATTTAAATTTAAGTTTTTCAACTATTTATTAATGCTTTTGAAGTAAATTTTAGCATCCATCAACCTTTTAGTTTTGATTATAAATCTATCGTTTTTATAAACATGAAACGGATACATTGGACTAAACAATCTTTTTTTCTTATCGTCAACTTTATGTATAAAATAATCTTTATACTTATATAGTCCAGATTTAACTTTTTCAAACAAAACATCATCAATCGGTGGTTTAGGGTTGTAGAGCTCTTCCTCTAACTTTAATATAAAATTATCTTTTTTCATCTTTATCTATTTCTTTATGTTCAATATCAATAGTAGTATCTTTATCTAAGAAATTTATTACAGGAATATTTACTTCTGTTTTTACATCAAGTTCTTTGCTTTCTTTTGGTTTGCCATATTTATATTCCCAAAGCAATCTCATGTGTGGAAAACTCTCTCTTGCAAGTTTGCCCAATTCAAGCCATGCTTTTTCTTCACTACCAAAAACTTTTTTCATGGATTGTAAAGCAAAGCTACTTATCTTTTTTTCTTGTGCTTTTGGTTTACGGCCTTGACCTCTTGATATGCCTTTTACTGCACCATTATTTCTACGTCCATCTTTTTTCTTTATTCCGTCCATAAACCTTTACTTACTAATTGTGCTATAATAGAATAGTTACCTAAGTCTTTGAAACTATCTAACAGAGATTCATTATTTGCTTTTCTGTCTTTTAACATTAGGTTTTTCCATCTGCTTATTTTGTCATTCATTCTAAACCATAAACCTGTCAATGCAAATACCTTACCTTCTTTTTTTTCTAAGTTTGCACCTGTGCTAATGTTACTTATACCATAATCTAATTGCTTTTTACAAAACAATTCAAATTGTTCTAGCATAATAGATTCATAATTCTTATATAAATTTGGCGACTCTTTCTGTAATAGTTTTCTGTACTTGTTTTCCATTTTTAAGTTCATGTATTAATATTTCTAATCTTTGTATTTCTTTAAGCATATTGAACATCTCATGATGATTTATGTGTATTCTACCATAATATTTGCCATTACTGACATAGCAACTATTAATAATAATAAATTGACATAAACTCTTTTTATAATTATCATAATATTCAATATCTTCTTTACGCTTCTGTTCTAACCGTAATTCTTTTTTTGTACTCATCGACTGCTTTTAATATACCCTTACAACATTCATAATGTTCTTCATTCTCATAATATTTCAATACGAAATATACATCTTTTAAATTTGATATGTTAGTTTCTAAACATAGCAAAGCATCATTATAACATTCTTTTTCGTCCAAGTATATATTGTCATTCATTACAAAGTGTCTTCTATTAAATAATCATTTAGGTCAAATTCATTTTTAATAAAAGTTTCGTACACTTTAATTGCTTGTTCTACTTTTTGTTCTCCTCTAAAATAAAAGTCTTGACTAATATCATATATACCCAATTCATTTGTAGGGCTTTTATCTATAACTACAAACCTATAATCTTTATATGACTTGCCAAATAAATTACAATATATGAAAGCTTGACTATCATAATTATACATATAAGCACTATGTTTAAATTTATGTATGTTGGCCGTACTTTTTAAATCAACCAGACAATCTCCAAGAATATCTGCTTTACCTCTAAAGGCATAATTATTTACATAATTTATTTGTGGCACTTCAAAGTTTGAATTTACAAGAAACTCAGATGCTTCTTTACAATTATAAAATCTATCTCTAAGCTTCAAAGCATTATCTCTTTCTTTCATTGTAAACACATCCCACCTCTCTTGTTTAGCTAATTTATATTCTTTATTGTTTTTTGTTGCGACATCTAAAAACAAACATTCATCAAATTTGTCTTTCTCTAATATTGAAGCATGAAATAAATAACCTTCTGATAATGCCGTAGATTCAGTTGGTAGCTCGAAGCTCAATAAATATTCTCTAGGAGACTTTAGTAGTTTAGATACAGAGCTACTTGATAAACAAGCTTTTGCAAGATAACCATAATAAAATTTATCTTCATTTGCTTTATCAATAAGCTCCTGTCTATCCCAAAACTCTCCATCAAGTGTAGTTATAAAATCTTTCATATTAATTACAATCTATGTTATATTGTGTAGTTCTTAACGATTCCCAACAACCACCTACAACTTGATAAGTTATAATCTCGTTATAACCATCACGACAAATATAAATATATTTAACCCAACCATCACTATATTCAACTTGATAAGGGCCAACGTAAGGGGGTGAAGGGTAATGACTAAGGTCGCAATTATCTTCGCAACCAAATATAAGTATAGCCAAAAATAGCTTAAGAAATGTTTTCATTGTTCTTTGTTTAGAACAAATATAATAAATTATTTTATATATCTACTAAACCTCTTTCTCCACATCTCGTTTGCAACTGCATATCTTTGTTTGTTATCTGGATATTCAGAAATCATTTTAGCATTGTTCATAAACCTTTGTAAAAAAGAATCTTTAGTTTCGTATTGTTTTGGTTTTATAAGTGGCATAATTAAAATTTACATTTACTACAATTCCATTTCCTACCAAGAGCATTTATGTAGGTAACAAAACCTACTTTTTCTGTATAATAAACCCATTTCTTATCATGATAAACACCTGTAACCCAACATTCTTCTAGTGGTATATTTGTGTCATCAGAATTAAATTCATGCTCTACTTTCAGAACAAGAGATTTACCCGTATGCCAAGAATCACAAAGTCTCTCTAGCAATAATCTTTGCCCTGTAGGTATTGAATTAAATTTATATTTAACTTCAATTAAAATTAAAACTTCATTGTCAAACTCTAAAACAGCATCTATATCTGATGGGTGCATGTTTCCATTTTGTACACCTGTAAAATCAATAACTTGCTTTACTTTATTTCTGTTTCTAATTAAGCTGACTTTTTCTGTCATTAATTTTCTTTTAAGTATTCTATGTAAACTCTTTCTAATTTATTGTGTAACTCGTTTCTAAAACAACTACTACAATTTGTTGCTTGTTTATTTTCATGGAACACTCTATTATAAATAACTAATAATTTATCTTGTGTTTCTGCAGATATTACATTACTCTTAGCTTTGAAGTATGTGTCAAGATAATTAAATTCATCTTCATTTAAACATTCTGGTTTATTGTATGGGAATAAACGATTCAAAGTATCACGTCTTTTATCACACCCACAGTCCTCACCTAATATAAACTTAGCTACTTTGTCAATGCCAGTCTTTTTAAATACTTTCTCAACAGTATCTCCGAGACCTCTAGCTTTTGTATTTTCTGTATTCTTCTTTTGTGTTTTGTCTAATTTTTTCTTTCGCATTTGTTAAAGTATTAAATATTGAACTTAAACTTATCTTTGTCTCTTTGCTTAAATCTCTCATGCTCATGCCACTATCAAAATATAGTTTAGTTAGTTTTTTATCATACCAATACCAACCATCTATTGTTTTATCTATCTTGTCAAATAGCTCATCTAGTTTTATCTTTTTGTTTAATTTATTACTATGTAATTCATAATCCTCAAAATAACTGTTATATATCTTATTAAATTTATTTTCATCCATTTCAGTAAACAGATATATTTTTTTTGTCTTTATGCTTTTACCATACTTGGCAAAATTACTATAGTATAGATTTCGTAGTGTTATGTATATGTAAAAAGTGTTTACTTCAGTTTCATTATACATAATCTTTTTTATGTCTTTTGTATAATCATAAATTCTTATATACATTTCTTGTACAATCTCATTTGCTTCGTCATTTGTCAAACCAAAACTTTTTGCCATATTAAACCAGTCTTGGTGTTTTTGTGATAGTATTTTAAGTATTTTACAATCCACAATCAAGTACGGCTTTAATTTGTTCATAAGAGTTACAAACAAAATATGAGCCTTTCCAATTAGATTTAAATTGTAATTCGTCCTTTGTAAGTTTCTGTTGTGATATAGACTTAGTACCATCTTTTATTTCTATTAAATAATTCTTGCCATTATAACCTATAATTATATCTGGTGCTCCCTTTCCTAATTGATGAGTATGTAATATACTACATCCTATCTCTCTTAACTTAGAGACTATTTCTTTTTGGTTACTATCTACTCTTGCTTTAAGTCGCACCTGTATTTATCTATTTCAACAAAAGGGGTTTCATTGTTAAAATAATATCGGCTTGACTTCCTGTCGTATGTTATACCATGTATCTCTTGTGGATAACCTACAAGTTTTTGTTTCTTAATCTTTTGACTGCCAAATATAACTCTGGTATCAGAAAAATCTAATGCTCTATTTGGTCTCCAAATAAATAGACAATTATCACACTTATCAGCAAAAGTACCTCCACCTTTGATTCGGTTGACATCTGGTTTATAATATCTGTTGTTGTCATCTTTTTGAGGTGTAACTTGATGCGCAACCAAATGTACTGATATTTTATTTTCAACTGCAAATCTTTTTAGTTGACTCATAAATCTACTGATATATAAATCTTCTCTCTCTCCCATTTGCATACGATGTTGAACTGTATTATAAGGGTCTATTATCAAAGAACGAATACCTTTTGTCTTTACTAAAAACTTAGCTCTGTCAAAGATGTCATCTAATTTATAACTTTTTTTTGGATAAATTACAAAGAAGTGTTTTTTCATAAACTCAAGACCTTCTCTAAATTCTTTTTCATTCATGTAGTTTTTACTATAAAAAGGGTCTGCGCTTTTGCCAATGTATGATTCTATTAAATCACTATAGAAATCATTTATAGGCATATTTTCTGGACTGAACACACCAAACTTCCAACCATCATGAAATGCCTTTAGTAGAGATAGTTGGCCTAAAAACATACTCTTGCCTTCATTCTGATAACCCGTCCATATATTTACTTCTCCTATTCTCCAAGTCCAAGCATTGTCTATTAAACTGATATGTGTTGTACTACCTCTCTCTTGACCATTCCTGTAACTATCAATCATGCTATCATAAATATCATCAATAGTAAATATACCTTCTAGTTTTGGGTCATGAGCATCTCTTACTCTTTGCTTTAGTGATTCTATGCCTTCCTTAAGTAAAACTTCGTTTGCATCTTTATGAGGTTTTAAATTTACTATCTTACATTTTTCTGCACCAAATCTTCTTACGAGTTCTTCTTCTAAATATCTACCATTGTCATCATTATCTGTTGCTATATAAACTCTTTCAGCCTGTTCAAATACTTCGTAACAATTAGATATACATTCTAATTTTTTATCTAAGTTTTTATCTTTTATGTTTGGCGCACCCATGTTTACAGAAGTATGCCAAGTAATACCAGCAACTTCCCAACTCAAAGAGTCCATTTCGCCTTCACAAATAATAATTAGTTTTTCATTCTTTACTCTATCATAATTGTATATGATTGGCAAACTATCTTTACTTTGTGTAAATGTTTTTTTTGCAAGTCCTCTTGTTTTATAATTAATTAGTTCATTGTCTTTGAAATATGGAAAAACAATACTTTGTCCATCTTTTGTGCTAATAATTTTATTTGCCTGTATGACTTCTTTTGTAATACCTCTTTTTTGTAGAAACTCTAAACCTATTTGATTTATTTTCTGTAGATTATTTTTTTTTGGTTTAGTATATTGTTTTATTGGCATATAATTATCCTTTGGTTTTACACAGCCCTTCCATCCACATTTATGGCAATTATAAAGACCTGTATCTAAGTTAATACTTAAACACAAATCTTTATAATGTTTTTTGCCTATTTTAAAACAATTAGGGCAAGTTACCTTTTGTTGTGTTTTATTACCCTTTGGATAAACACCAATGTTATTAAATTCTTGTTTCATTGTTTACACTATGTTTTATAATACACTATGTATTATATATATATTATATATTACACTATGTATTATAAGGAACTGACAAGTTTGACATCTGGGCTTACAAAAATCTTTCTTTCTTTACCACCATTGCCAACACTTTTAGTTACTCTTTTTATGTATTCTTTGTCTTCTAATTTGTTTAAAACCCTATACAAAGTTCTATCATTCATTTTAAGCGCACCACAAATAGATTTATTTGAAGCATAGCAAAAACCTTTTTTTCTTGATAGCCCTTCTATGTACGATAATACAACCGTTTCAGGTATTGTTAAATTAGTATTCATAAAATTTAAATTAATATTTAAGTATCTGTTATTCATAGTTTTATAAATCACAAACACTCAGCAAAAACAACTAAATAATATGAAACCTATGAAAAATATGTGCTGAGTGCTTATGATTGTTTGTTTAGAATGGCAAGTCGGTTTCTACCTTGCTCTCTGTTTTCTGCTCTGGCACATACTCATCAATCCATACTGTGTGAGTTTTGCCATATTGGTCAACTTCTTTTTTCTTGCCAATGCTTAGCTTAAGAAACCTTCTACCATTGTATTCAATCCATGAATCTTTGGTCTTATCTTCTGCTATAGTAAAATTTATTAAATCGTAGTTCTTTACTTGTCTTCCAGAACCTACATACTTTTTTTCATTCATATTTAACTTGTTAATAATTTTTCAACTTCTTTACTTACTTTGTATTTTTGCCTTACATCAGACATCGTTATCTTGTTTGACTGTAAAGCCTTTTTTGCATTTTCAAAATACTTACCTGTTTTAGCTAACCACTCTTTATCAACATCTAATGTTTGAGTGGTTGTCTGTGTCCATTTAGAGCTTGTTTTAGAGCTCTTAGAGTGAGTATTTGTTGCATCTGCATCCTTTGTGTCGTCTATTAAAAATAAACCGTTTAAAGCATACTTTCTAGCATAACTGGACGATGCACCAAAACATTGTGCTATGTCCATTCCTTTTTTACTAGGGTCTATACCAGCTTGAGCATTTACACTTATAGAATCTGTACCATCACTAATTGTAACTGTAGCTACAACATATAAAGGCTCGTTGTTTACAAAATCAGATATTGTCAACAATAAACCTTCTTTTTTTAGTAAAGGTTTTACTGCTTCTAATATATCTTCACAACTTCTATAATTATAATTACCAAAGTTGTTCCTTTGATTTTTAGGTGCTTTCAAACTCGATTGAATAGCCACCAATTTACTTTGTAGATTTTTCATGGTGCTAATATATACAAAAAATGTCAGATGCAAAAAAAAAGGGCAACAATTTTATGTTACCCCTTTCAAACAATGAAAACAAAGAAATCAATGGATATTTAGTAACACCCTATTGAATTCATAAAGATATAAAAAAATACCTATTAAATTCATAAAGGACATAAATATTATTATCTACCTTGTCCTTTATATCTTTTTTTATAATTTTTACTGTGCTTAACTTTACTCGATTTTGTTTTGGCGTGTATGCCTTTTCTTTTGCGTGATTTAGATTTATATATAGCTACTTCGTTTCTTTTCCTAGCCATTACTCTTAAATATACTTGTAGCTTTTTCTGTAGTCCTGCCACCAAAATAAGCTAAAACGCAAGCCATCATAACTTTCTCAAATGTATCGTTCCAAACTTCTCCTATGTGAAAAGGTATTGAATCAATAGAGTCCAATATACCAGCAAAGCTAAATACCACAATGCACCAAACAAGGATAAGAGGACGAACATTTTTGCTAAGCCAACTATCACTTGATGCATCAGCTTGCCATCTGTTTGTAACAGCTTCCATCTCTTTGTTTTGTTGTTCGTAAATAAGTTGTTGTAATTTAATTTTTTCTTCATTAGGTATCTTAGATTTAGTTATTTCTGCAATAGCTTCTTTAGGAGATGTTACTCCCTGTAATACGCTTCCTAATGTTGGATTTACTAGGCCTGCAGCTCCTAGTAACATTTTACCTACTGTTGTATCTTTAAATTTCTTTTTAGGCATTTGTTATATCTATATATTTAATTTTACCGTCATGTCTTACGGCCTTAAGTATTTTATTTCTGTTTTTACTTTCACTTACATAACTAATATGTAACCAATCTGGATTTTCTTCGTTGCCAAACTCCCATATCATTTGGTCAAAATCAAGATGTTCTTTTATATAATAAAACATCTCAGCATTTGTTTTGTAACCATATACATCATCTATATCTATTGCAGCTCCGTTTTTGCATGTATGTTGACTGCTGGTCTTAGAACCTATAGCAATACATAATTCTGGACTTCTATAAAAGCTTGTAATCTTTATTGGGCCACCTACCCATTCTCTAAGTGGTTCGAACAACCAATGAGCAAGCAGTTTCATATTACCAAGTGCATTTCCGTTTGGTGTGTTGTCTATGCCTAATCTAAGTGCTGTAACACTTTTAGTTGCTTCTTTCTCGGATATATGTTCTGAAATCATAACTTATCAATTTGTTGAAACTCTACGAAATCTACTGCTATTTATAACTTCTTGTAGTTCTGATACAGGTACGTCTATAGATAATGATATACCACCATCCCATCTACCAACTAAATTTCTATCTCTATATATAAATATTACAGGAACTGATTTAATTTGATTTTTTATACTTGCTTTTTGTTCCTCAAGTAATGCGGTTACAATTTTAGCACCTTTTAGTTTATTCAAATGCTTATAATCATTCTTATAATTCCAAGAACTATTTATGTGTAAAACTGTGTACTCTTGCGTACTAGCGATTGCATATACAAATAACGCAATGAGGACAAATATTTGTTTCATTTTTGTATAATTTCATATAATTTTTCATCTATTTTATCTAGTTTTTCTGAGTTTTCTTTTACTTGTTCTGCAGTATTTTCTATAGTTTCCCTAATTAGTTGGTCTTTTAAATCATACTCTGTTCTTGTTAATTCTGGTTTAGGTAATTCTTTAGCAACATCTATCTCAGAATTTAAATCTGTGTACATCAAGGCAAGTGAAACTGCTCCAGCTATGACAATACCAATAGTTTTTAAATCTAAAGTTAGTTTTGTGTCTTCACCTATCTCACTTGGCTTCTTCATATTATTAGATTATTTTTCTTCTTTTATTTCTTCATAAGAGCCATCTTCTAAATTTATGTTTACTTTACCATAAATATCTTCAAGGCCTTTCATGATGTTTTGATTTTCTTCAACTAAAACGTCTTGTGCTTTAAGTAATTCTTGTTTTCTAATTACTAAGACACCTAAGTCATTTCTAACAGCAGCAAACTTTTTTTGCATGTCAAGTATTTGATTTAATTCTTCTTCTTTAATTTTATTCATAATATTAGATTTAAAATCAAATATAGTAAATTACCAGTCAGGACGCAAAACTACGTCAACTGGCTTTTCTAATAAAGCAATTTGGCTAGATAAATTTTCTTTCATGTTATCGACATCTAAGCCAGCTTCAAGCCAACTTATAACGTCAGACTTTTGTAATTCATCATATTCTATAAAATTATCTTTATCATATTGTACATTGTAAGTACCAATCATGTTAACATGATTATCACCTTTTTCAGCATGATAACCCCAATGTACATTGTAAATAACATTTGCTTTTTTATCTAATTCAAGTTTGGCATCTAAAGCGTTAATAACCCAACTATAACTTATTTTTTTTCCTGCCATTTTATGTTAAATTTATATATAAGTAACTATTTGTCCTCTAATTGTTTGATTCTTTGTTGTAATTCTTGAATACTCTTTAATAATACTGGAACAATTTTAGAATAATCTACCGATTGCATTTCTTCTGCATCTTTTTCTCCTGTTACTGCTTGTGGTAATACTTTTTCTAGTTCATGTGCCATAACACCATAACTTCTGCTTTTATTTGATTTCCATTTAAAATCATAAACAGGTATATTAGAAATCATATCTAA
>CERH01091766.1_pt1 | contig 17272 bp, 15 predicted proteins | sample 530991 | NCBI WGS metagenome assembly CERH01 (sample SAMEA2621191, study PRJEB7988) | marine metagenome | biome: marine biome (ENVO:00000447); feature: mesopelagic zone (ENVO:00000213); material: "saline water (ENVO:00002010), including plankton (ENVO:xxxxxxxx)" | depth 800 m | reverse complement strand
GCGCTCGCAAGGGCGTGGAGGTTCGAGTCCTCTTCTGGGCACCATCAACTCATTTCAAAGCATCCCAAAAAGGTCGACAAAACGGCAGAATTCTGCCATTTTCGAGCCTCACCTATCCCGGAATGTATCAGGCGATTTCAGGCAATCCGGGGCCATAAGGTGCCACAGATAGGGCGATATGGCCCCGTTAAAAATCTGGTGGCCCCATGACCCCGCAGTGCCCCGTCAGATCCTCTCCAGGAATTGCTGAGGAGAATCGATCATGGCGCTGACAGACATGAAAATCAGGAACATCCGTCCTTCCGAGAAGGTGACGCAATACACGGATGATCGCGGCCTCTATGTGGAGGTGCATCCGAACGGATCGAAACTCTGGCGCTACAAATATCGTTACATGGGCAAGCAGAAGCGGCTGGCGCTTGGTCGCTATCCGGATGTCGGTCTGGCCGAAGCTCGCAAGAGGCGGGATGATGCGCGGAGCAAGCTGGATGCGGGCAAGGACCCACTCGCTGAGCGCAAGCGCGAAAAGCTTGTCGCCGCATTCAGTGCGGCGAACACATTCGCCGAGATCGCCAGAGAGTACATCGACAAACGCGTCGCCGAAGGGCAATCGGAGGCGACAACCCAGAAGGCCCATTGGCTCCTTGAGCAGCTCAAGCCGATCTGGACATTTCCGGTCGCCGACATCAAGCCTGTCGATCTCTTGGCTGCGCTCAAGCGCATCGAGGCACAAGGAAAATTCGAGACCGCGCGGCGTTGCCGATCTTTCGCGGGCCGTGTCTTCCGCTATGCCGTCGCTACCGGACGCGGCGAGACCGATCCCAGTTCAATCCTGCGCGGCGCGCTGGTCGTGCCCAAGGTCAAACATCACGCGGCAATTCTCGATCCTAAAGAAATGGGTGAGCTTCTGCGCGCAATGGACGCTTACACCGGCCACGCTATCACGCGCCTTGCCATGCAGGTGTCACCGCACGTCATGGCGAGGCCCGGCGAACTGCGGATGGCGGAATGGTCGGAATTCGATCTCGACAATGCGGTCTGGAAGATCCCTGCAGAACGCATGAAAATGCGCCGTCCGCATGAAGTTCCGCTGTCGCGTCAGGTGCTAGCCTATCTCGAAGAGCTCTTCGCGCTCACGGGCCCCGACGGGTTTGTCTTTCCGGCCTTCCATACGTGGCGGCGTCCAATGAGCGAAAACACCGTCAATCAGGCGTTCCGCCGGATGGGCTACGCGACTGGCGAAGTGACGGCGCACGGGTTGCGAACCACCGCTTCGACTTTCCTCAATGAAAGCGGGAAATGGTCGCCGGACGCCATCGAACGCTCGCTTGCTCACGCCGACGCTAACGGCGTTCGGGCAGTCTACAATCGGGGACGCTACTGGGAGGAGCGCGTGGCCATGCATCAATGGTGGAGCGATCATCTCGACATGCTGCGCGATGGCGCGGAAATCATGCCGATCAGCAAATCGGCATGATTGTAGCTGCACAGCATGAATGTTCCGGACTAGTCAGAACCAAGATCTTTTCGAGCTTCAGGTGCGCGATAACCCGGCGGGTTCGCCACCCAACGGTTTATCTCGGCTTCGCTCCAGCCCGCCCCATGGACACTGATCGGTATCTGCGGCGGGAAAGTCCCTTCGGCGATCTTGCGGTAGACGGTCGACCGCGACAGCCCTGTGCGGTGAAGAACGGTTTTGAGACGGATGATACGGTCTGGTTCCGGCATGTTCGGCATTCCATTGCTTGGTGGTCACTGACACCCCCTGCAATGAAGTTGGTGGTCTTATGCGATGAGGAAAGAGCTACTTGCGTCGATCGAAGACGGGCGCACGAAAGGCGGCTCCCGGCGAGCTGCATCTGTACGGCGTCACTTGACGCTATACAGGCGAAAGGATAGAAACCGTCATGCGAATCAAGAACGTGATCCACAAAGGGTTGCGGCGTTTCATCGAGAATGACGACGCGAGCGGGTTGCAGGCCGCCGTTGTCACCAAGGTACGGCGCATCGTGTCGTTCCTTCAGGACATGGAGCGTGAGGACGAGCTGCGTACCGTGCCGAGCTGGAAAGCGCACATGCTGACCGGCGACCGCAAGGGGACTTGGAGTTTGTTCGTTACGAAGAACTGGCGGATGACATTTCGTATCGACCGGAAAGAGATCGAGATCATCGACCTCGATTATGAAGACTACCACTAGGAGGTGGCCATGAGCGCAATTGCAGGCATTCGCATGAAGAACCCCGCGCATCCGGGCGGATTCGTGAAGTCGGAGATCATCGAGCCGCTCGGCCTCTCCGTGACTGCGGCGGCGCAGGCTCTGGGAGTCACCCGCGCGACGCTGTCGACCTTGCTCAATGAGCATTCGCAGCTTTCTTCCGAAATGGCCCTGCGGATCGAAAAGGCGTTCGGCGTCCCGATGGACACACTCATGCGGATGCAGAACAGCTACGATATTGCTCAAGCCCGGAAGCGCGAAGGGGAGATCTCGGTAGCGCCATATAAGGGGTTACATGGGGGCTTAGAACGGAGATATTCCCGCTTGCCTTAGAGCTCCCACTGACGGGATTGTCGGCATGCTTGCCATGAGAAGGCGCTTTTCCCGATCAACCGACCATGCGATAGCTCTGTGATGTCAGCACCGAAAATCATTGTCGAACTTGTAGAACGCTTCCTGCTGCACAAAGAAGCGTATCAGGCGAACTCCTACAACGAAACGCAAGTGCGCCGAGAGTTCATCGACCCTTTCTTTAAAGCGCTTGGCTGGGACGTAGACAATGAGCAAGGCTATGCCGAGGCCTACAAGGATGTAGTCCACGAGGACGCGGTCAAGATTGGCGGAAATACCAAAGCTCCGGACTATGCTTTTCGTGTAGGCGGAACTCGAAAATTCTTCCTCGAGGCAAAGAAGCCTGCGGTGAATATCAAGCTGGACGTCGGGCCCGCATTCCAACTGAGACGATATGCTTGGAGCGCAAAACTGCCTCTTTCTATCCTCACTGATTTTGAAGAGCTCGCAGTCTACGATTGCCGGATCAAACCAGAAAAAACTGACAAGGCCAGCGTAGCGCGCACCGCCTATTACACTTTCGACGAGTATCTCGATAAGTGGGACGAAATCGCGGACATCTTCTCCCGAGAAGCAGTATTGAAGGGGTCGTTCGATAAGTATGCGAGCGACAACCGCCGCAAGCGGGGAACAGCGGAAGTCGATGATGCATTTCTCGAAGAAATCGAAGGGTGGAGGGCTGCGCTCGCCCGGAACATAGCGCTACGAAATCGGCAACTAGATGTGCGGGAGTTAAATGCTGCCGTTCAGAGAATAATCGATCGAATTGTTTTTCTGCGTATTGCAGAAGACAGAGGTATTGAAAAATACGGTCAGCTTCAGGCGCTGGCTGCATCAAAAGATGTCTATGACGGTCTGACCTCGCTTTTCCGTAAGGCTGACGATCGTTATAATTCGGGCCTATTTCATTTCAAGAAAGGCGACGGTTCAAACGAGACCTTAGATACGTTTACTCTCGACCTAACGATCGACGATAAGGTCCTAAACCCAATCCTCAATAGCCTATATTACCCAGAGAGCCCATACGAGTTTTCGGTCTTGCCTGCTGATATTCTTGGGCAGGTCTATGAGCGTTTCTTAGGTAAAGTCATAAGGCTCGCCGGTACTCGGGCGGTCATCGAGGAAAAACCTGAGGTTAAGAAGGCTGGAGGCGTTTACTACACGCCAGCTTATATCGTCGACTACATCGTGCAGAACACCTTGGGCAAATTGCTGGAAGGGAAAACGCCATCGCAAGCTTCGGGGGAGGATAGGCGGACAAAAGACCCAGCTCCTCTGCGCGTAGTCGATCCCGCATGCGGTTCTGGATCATTCCTGATTGGTGCCTATCAGTACCTGTTGGATTGGTACCGCGATGCATACGTGTCCGATGATCCCGCAAAATATACGGGTGGGAAAGAGCCGAGGCTGCTTGAGGCTGGGAAGGACGATTGGCGGCTTACGATTGCAGAACGTCGTCGGATACTACTGACTCATATTTACGGGGTGGATATCGATACGCAGGCCGTCGAGGTGACAAAGCTGTCACTTCTACTCAAAGTGCTTGAAGGAGAAACAGCCGATGCGATGGCAAGGCAGATGGATTTTTTCCGAATCCGGGCGCTGCCTGATTTGGGTCAAAATATCAGATGCGGCAATTCGCTCATAGAAAGTGACTTCTATAAAACCTACTCATATTCTCTCTTTTCCGACGACGACCACATCGCGATGAATGTGTTCGACTGGGAAACGGAGTTTCCCTTCCTCAGGCAGACCAAGGGGTTCGATTGTGTCATCGGAAACCCCCCCTATCTGTTCTCGGCTGGGAAGGATCAGGCACTCTATTACCAAGACAGATACACGCTCACAGAATATCAGACGGACTTTTATGTTTATTTCATCGAGAAGGGTGCCCGGCTTCTGAAACCAGAAGGGATCTTATCATACATTGTGCCAGATTCGTGGCTAAATTCAGCCAATTTCTCGCGAGTCCGAAACAGTTTGCTCAACGATTGGTCGACCGCCAACCTAAGCATATTTGAGTACAAAGTTTTTCGTGACGCAAACATTGAAAACACCATATTTTTCACTCGCAATGCAAAGCCATCCAAGACACTCGACATCGTGAGATTCTCGTCACCTAGCGAATGTGAGAAGCTAAGCACGTTGAATGTCGCTGACATCAATCGCTTGGGGCTCATTAACCCGCGCTATGACAAACGTGCAGAGCAAATTATATCGCGGCTTGACGCCACATTTGACGATCTCGGAGCGCAAGTGCGTCTCAACCGGGGCCTGCATGCATACCGTACTGACGGATATGGCTCCTCAGCATTCAGTAAGGGGCCACAGACGACGCGGGACAAAGCAGAAAGATCGTATCACGCCGATAAGCGAATAAATAAGACCTATCTTCCTGAGGTCAGAGGTAGGGACGTGTTCTGGCTCACACATCGTTACTCAGGGCAATTCATTTCCTATGGCGACTGGTTAGCGGAACCTCGCGACCCGGATTTCATGTTGAAGCCAAAGGCCGTTTTCCGGAAAACTCTCGGTCCCATTCTGTCGGGCGCGTATATTGAAGAACCCGCCGCGATCGACCAAGCTCTTTACATAGCAATTGCAAAAAGCGACGGCACGGAAGCTCTAAAGACGGCGCTCGGCGTACTTACAAGCCCATTGGGGGCATGGTATTTGCGAACAAAATACGCGATCTACGATAAGCTGCATCCGTGGTACACCAAGAAACAGCTGGAGCAATTTCCAATGATCCCAAGCTCGGCGAAAATTGCCGGGTTAGTAACAGATTTGACGAATATAAATGATGAGGAACATGCGGCGAATTTGGAGTCCGAACGCCGTCGATTGCGCCTAAAACAAACAATCCTAAAGAGTGAATTGTGGGAGTGCGTGGCGGCTGCTTATGAACTCTCGGATCGAGACCAATCCCTCATCGCTACTGATTGTTGAACCCAACAGCTATACGTTGAGGTATATGGCGCTATGGCGTTGTCGGGCTCGGCAAGAGCCCTGATAATACGGTACTCGACCGCGAAATTGATCTAGTGAGAAAATCTAATGCGCTTGCGGGCTGCCCTGCGTGCGAGCCGCTCTATCCGCTGCGCGGGCCGGGCCTGTAGTCCCGGCCTATCCGGGCAACGATCTGGAGCATCTGGAAGTTGAGCGGGAGTTTGCGGAGGACGCGCTCGGGCCCGCGCATTCTGCGCTCCTGCGGGCGTGATGTTTTTGTGCCGACCCGCAAGCGCTCTCGCTTCTCTTCTCGCCGGGCGAACGCCGGTCGCGCGCTCGTTTGCGTCAGCGGCGCTGCATCTGCGATGCAACAGCCTTGCCGCGCGCTCGGCTTGCCGACACGTCGCCCGTCTGCGTCGCGCCGTGCGAGGGCGCCGTTCCTGTGAGCCTCTGACGCGGCCCGGGCAGCGCCTGACGGCGCAGTTTTTTCATTGGGGAACGCCAAGGGCCTTCGCCCTCTCGTTCCCAAACCCCAATAGACACCCCGTGTGGCGGGCTTTGCCCGCTGGCCCGCGCCAGGGTATCGATTGGGGTTTTCCCTCCCCCTCCCATCCTCGCCGGAAGGCAGAGCCGCATGCCGCAGGCAGTGCGGCCTTCAGCCGAAGGATTTGGGAAATGACCGATTTGCTGTTGCTGTATCGGGCCAGCGGGGCGGAGACGCGGGACAATTATTTGCGTTCCTTGGCGCATGAAAATGGTCTGCCGCTGGAATGTCCGCGCGGCATTGCCGACCGGCTTGGCGAGCGTGAGGATTTCGGAGCACTTGTGCTGATTTGCGAAGACCGCCAAGCGCGGGGGCGATAGCGGTCAGTCCACTTCAGAGGGCCGTCCAAGCGACTGCCAATGTCTGAGTTTGGGGTGGATTGCGGGCGTGCGCATGGCCGCTATGACGACCTGACGTAAGCCGCCGGCGGTCGCTCTGTTTACAAATGTAAGGTTACGCTCGACGTTTCAGTTCTCGCTTGATCCATCGGAAGTATTGCCTGAAAAGAGCGCATCTATCGACTTGTGGTAACAAAAGATTGGCCTAGCCGACCAAAGGGGCAGCATGACTATTGATGAATATGCTCGGGAGATCGCCGAGCGGATCAGGCGAGGCTACAATTCCAAAGATCGCGCCGCCGCTTTTAGCGCCATCGAGGACGCCGAGAAAGAGCTTAAAAGTTCTAAGGTCAGTGATACCGGTCGTGCTGATTTCTGGAAAAAGACCTATCAGAATTTCCGATCAGGCCAGCTCCTTGTCGAAAAACAGGAAGGGTCTGCGCTGCACCAGCTCATGCGCGACATCGAGCGGGATCTGGCAGAGCGCGAAACCCGGGCTAATGGTGACAAATGACGCCCTTCGAGACCGCTAACCTCGCTCTAGCGGAGAAGCAATATTGCCTTGACCTGATTTACACCGTGATCTCCGGCGCTGCCTTGATCGCGGCAATTTGGGGCGGTTACGTCATCTATGGTCAGCTCAAAAGCGCGCGATGGATGTCCCTCATTACGCTCGAACAAGACATGGCCAACCGGCGCGACAAGTTCCTCAACATCAAAGACCGCCTAGCCAACGAAACTGACACCACAGCCATCGCTGCTGATTACGGGGTGCAGAAAGAAAACTACCTCAATTCGCTTGAGCGATTGGCTTCGTCCGTTCTCAATGGGAATTTCCCCGAGAAGGAAATGAAGCAGGATTATCGGGAGTATATCACGGGTGTCGTGCGCGACTTCCCCGACGAGTTTAAGGCCGGAACGTCCTATCGCAAAATATTAAAGTTATACGAAAAATGGCAAGATTGAGCCATCGGTGAGCCAATGGCAAATATCAAAAACAGGGACTGGAAAAAGATAGAGGAAGCCATCAGCCAGCATCGCGGCAGGGGCTATGTGCTCGATTTCAGTGACCCTGAATTTTCCGAATTCTTCGATGAAGAATTCAGGATCGAAATCGATGATGAGCGCTATCAAACGCACGGAAGCTCGAAGGGCAAACGCCTTCGCGGATTCTGCGAGGCGGAACATCCTTCGGTAGTCTCGCGCGTGCTCCGTGCGCTCTGGAAGGCCTATGAGGACAGGCCGCCCCAGCCATCTGAATACAATCCTATAGACGTTGAGGCGACCAAGGCGGGGTTTTTCTCCGTCATCCAAATGCTTGAAGGCGACGACCAGAATATCCGCACCGATGCCTTCGAGCAGTTTTCCCGCAACGAAACCCTGTCGGAGCTGATCGCTGCCATTGAGCGCGATATTGCAGCCAATAAGCCGCAAGCCGCATTGGACAGGCTGCACACCTATTGCATGAAGAAATTCCGGCATTTGCTGGAGGTGCGCGGTGAAACCGTGACCCGTGACGAGCCGCTACACAGCAGGGTAGGGCGATATCGTAAGACGCTTGTTACCGAGCGCAACCTGCACGAAACGTCGGATCGGGCGATCAAGTCTTCGATTAGCCTGTTCGAGGCCTTCAACGACGTTCGCAACAACAAGTCTTTTGCCCACGACAATGACATCATCACCGCGCCCGAAGCGCGCCTGATTTTTGAGTCCATCAGCGCCATACTGCGCTTTGTCAAAGCGATAGACGTTTCCGCGTTTGAAGAGTGAAAAACGGGCAGACATCAATGATGATAATTGAGCTTACACCCCTGTGAAACTGTCAGGATCGGTGCGCCGAGGAACTGACCTGAACGACTTTCGCGTACTGGGTCGCGGGCGGAAAGGCCGCTTTCGACACGCCATCACGCTAATTTGACGCGCTGCGAGCGAAGGCTTTACTGCTTATCCGTTCGCACTCTTGGCGTCAGCTTTGAGCTTTTCGAGGCGCTCGGTGCACGCCTCATGGACGACACGGCCCAGTTCCTCGACCCGTTCGCCGAGCCAATCGAGTTCTTCCTTCGTGATTCGGTAGTGCTTCGAATAACGCGCTTTCACATAGGCCTCCTTGAGCTTTTCGAAGCGCGCGCGGTCGCGCTTCGTTTCGCGCGGCCAGACATAGGTCAGGCGCGGATCAATGCGCTCGGCTTGGGTGCGCAGGAAACCGAGGTTGTGCACGTGCGGGGTGTAGAAGGTGCAGACCAGCAGCACACAGTGATACAGGCGCTCAGTCGTTTGATGGAATAAGAATGCAGCCAATTTGTAGTCGCCATCATTGACCGCATAGCCCGCATTTCTGCGAAACCCCATTGCTGTTGGCATCCACTCATCGAAGTATTCCCGCGCCATCGCCAGCGCCTGCTCGGGCGTTTTCGGCTTAGGCGTATGAAGCTCAGTCTCGTCGGACTGGTAAAGCGCAACCCCGTCCTCCTTCACGTCCATGAAAAAGTACCGCCCGTGCGCCAGCCCGTCGTTCACCTCCTGCAGGGTGTGAACGATGAAGTTGACCGGAGTTTGGAGCGTGCCGGTGACGCCGTATTCGCGCATCAAACGATCATCGAGCTTGGCCCAGTATTTCACGCGGTCGGTGAGCCGCTTGTCGTTGACGATGATGAGGAGATCGAAGTCCGAGCGATAACCCTTGGCAGTGTGCGGTTCGTCGACCCAGGTGCCGCGCGCATAACTGCCGTAAAGGATGACCTTGAGGATGCGCCCCGCCTTCTTCCACTCGTGCTTGGCGAGCGCGAAGGCGTCGTCGAATTCCTCGAAGATCAGCTGCACCACGCGCTCAAGCTCGCGCTGCTTTTGCGGGGGCAGATGATCAAGGTCAGTGCGCATGGTCAGATGAGTGTAGCAAAGCCGGACTCGGCTCGCACCTTTGTTCTTACTCGGTTTGTTCGAAGGCGCGCTTCCCGCGCCGCCGCCACAGGACCAACGCCTGTTCGCGTTCTTCACCTTGCAGCTTTGCCGCGACCGCGAGGAACGCGCCGAGCAGAACTGCCCGGTCATCATCGGCCAGTTCGACGAGCCCTGCTTTCTGGACCAGACCCCCGAGTTCGATCAGCTGGCGCGTGCGTTCGCGTCGCTTGATCTTCCACTCGCGCATGTCGGTGCGTGCCTTGCGGGCCTCAAGCCGATGCCGCGCCGCTGTCAGGCGGGCCAGCGCTACCCGACTGGCGTTGAGCTCCCTTGCCAGATTTGCGGACCTTGCCTTGAAAGAATGCCGCGCCGCGTTTGCGCCAGCTCTCCCTTCGTGCGGTGTCGGTTGTTTCTGCGATGACCAACAGCGCACCGGCCAGCGTTTCTGCATCGGTGCTATCGGCGCCGGTGCCGATCACCAGTTCCCCGAGCTGCTGCACGCGGCGTTCCTTGAGCTGCTTCGTCTTCACGGCAAGCGCCTTGAGCTCGGCGTCGATATCTCTTGGTTTGCGCATTTTCCTTCTCCGTTTCAGGGTGATGCGCTGATGATAGTAAAGACACGCCGCCAAGCCTTCAGGGTCGTCGGGACGGTCTGATACCGGGTAGTCCCGAGCAGGATTTTATCATGTGAGGGCGCGCTTATACGTCGTGCCGACGTCGCTTGTTTGCAGTAACTGGATTGCCGCTATGGCGATCTACCACTTCTCCGCAAAAGTCATTTCCAGAAGCGCAGGATCGAGCGCGGTCGCCTCTGCTGCCTACCGGTCTGCAGAACGCCTCCACGATGACCGGCTCGACCGCACCCACGACTTCACCAGCAAGTCGGGTGTCGTCCATTCCGAAGTGATGCTGCCCGAGGGGGCGCCCGAACGGCTCGGCGATCGCTCGACCCTGTGGAACGAGGTCGAGGCCACCGAACTGCGCAAGGACGCGCAGCTCTCGCGCGAGATTGAATTTGCGATCCCGCGCGAGCTGAACCAGCAGCAGGGTATCGAGCTTGCCCGGGACTTTGTGCAGGCCGAGTTTGTGGAACGCGGAATGATCGCAGACCTCAATGTCCATTGGGATGTGGGCGCGGACGGTCTCGCCAAACCGCATGCGCATGTCATGCTCTCCATGCGCGAGGTGAGCGAAGACGGGTTCGGCAAGAAGGTGCGCGACTGGAACCGCACCGAGCTGATCGAGACATGGCGCGAGCGCTGGGCCGAACATGTCAATGAGCGGTTGGCGGAGCTCGATATCGATGCGCGGATCGATCATCGCAGTCTTGAGGCGCAGGGGATCGACCTGGAGCCGCAGACCAAGATCGGGGCGCCGTCATTGCGCATGGGCCCCGAGGCCGACCGGCTGATCGAACATCACGCCATCGCCCGCGAGAACGGCGAGCGGATCATCGCCAACCCCGACATTGCTCTCGATGCCATCACAAAGAGCCAGGCGACATTCACGCGCCGCGACCTTGCGCGGTTCGTCCACCGTCACTCGGATGGAAAGGACCAGTTTGATCGCGCGCTGAGCGCGGTGGAGTCCTCACCTGATCTGGTTGCGCTGGGCAAGGATGGGAGGGGACAGGAGCGCTTCACATCGCGCGACATGATCGAGGTAGAAGCGCGGTTGGAACGCGCTACCGCGTCGATTGCAGAACGCGATCGCCACCGCGTTCACGAGCGTTTCCGCGACCGCGCGCTTGCCGCCGCTGAGCAGCGCGGTCTGGTTCTTTCAGGCGAGCAGCGCGCGGCCTTCGAGCATGCCACAGCTGGCAAGGATCTCGGCGTGGTTGTCGGCTATGCCGGGACCGGCAAGAGCGCGATGCTGGGTGTGGCGCGCGAGGCCTGGGAAAGCGCGGGCTACAATGTTCGCGGCGCGGCGCTGTCCGGCATCGCAGCAGAAGGTCTCGAGAACGGCTCGGGCATTGCCTCGCGCACAATTGCCAGCCTGGAACACCAGTGGAGCGAGGGCCGTGACTTGCTCACATCGCGTGATGTTCTGGTGATCGACGAGGCTGGCATGGTCGGCACACGCCAGATCGAGCGGGTTCTGTCTGTTGCAAATGATGCCGGGGCCAAGGTCGTTCTTGTGGGCGATCCGCAGCAGCTGCAGGCGATTGAGGCGGGCGCGGCCTTCCGCGCCATCCATGAGCGCCACGGCGGCGTCGAGATTACCGAAGTGCGGCGCCAGCGCGAGGACTGGCAGCGAGATGCCACGCGCCATCTGGCAACGGGCCGCACCGGGCTTGCTATCGAAGCATATGACGGGCGTGGAATGGTGCATGTTGCCGAGACGCGCGACGCTGCGCGCGAGGAACTGATCGAGGGCTGGAACCGCGAACGCGTCGCAGAGCCCGACCAGTCGCGGATCATCCTGACGCATACCAATGACGAGGTGCGCGCGCTCAACGAGCTGGCGCGCGGCAGGCTGCGCGAGGACGGCGCGCTGGGCGAGGACGTGTCAATCAATGCCGAGCGCGGCAACCGAGACTTTGCGAGCGGCGACCGGTTGATGTTTCTGCGCAACGACCGCGAGCTGGGCGTCAAGAACGGAAGCCTCGGCACTGTGCAGTCGGTCAGCGCGCAGCGCATGGTCGTGCAGCTCGACGATGGTCGAAGCGTGGATTTCGACACGAAGGACTATGCCCATGTCGACCACGGCTACGCCGCGACCATCCACAAGTCGCAAGGTGTCACCGTGGACCGTGCGCATGTGCTCGCCACGCCGGGAATGGATCAGCACAGCAGCTACGTTGCGCTGTCCCGCCATCGCGATTCCCTGGAGCTTCACTACGGCAAAGATGACTTCGCAGACGGCGCTAGGCTCGCCCGCACTCTGTCGCGCGAACGCGCCAAGGACATGGTTTCCGATTATGGTCTAAGCGAAACCATGGAACGGCGCTTTGCGGAGCGGCGCGGTATCAGCTTCCGCGAGCGTATCGCCGAGATCGTCCGCAAGGTTCCTGAAAAGGTGCGCGGTATGTTTGACGGGCTGCGTGTCCCGCAAGCGCCCGCGCCCGAAGCAGATCGCCAGGTCAGGGCGCAGGCAGCTGTCCGGCGTCACGCCCGTGCGGTCAGCAACATTCTTATGGCGCAGGAGGACGGCACGACCATCTCCCAGCTCGTCGCGCAGGGCCGCTATGCGCCGATGGGGCAGGAACTCGCGGAAGCACGCAAAGAGTTGAACGCCTTTAGCGCAAACTACTCCCGCGACATCGAGCGCGCCTACCTTGCGGACCAACCGCTCGCGCACGAAGCCGCCAACGGTCAGGTGCGGCGCGCGATCCTCGCCATGAAGGCCGAGAGGAGATTCAGGGAAGCGGGACAGGAGCGTTCCGATCAGTTTGTGGAGCGTTGGCAGAAGCTTCAGAGGAGCAGCCAGCAGAGCTACAAGCATGGCGAAATGAGCAGTTACCGGTCAGCGCGGACTGAGATGGCGAGCATGGCTAAGAGCTTGGAGCGCGACCCCCAGCTTGAATCCCTCCTCGCCAGTCGCAAGGCCGAACTGGGTATCGGCATCGCAGGCGTTCGCTCGCTTGGCCGCGAGCTCGCGTTCCATCATGGGCTCGATCTTGGGCGAGGGCGGGGGATTGCTATTTGAACTGTGTGCGCTGAGGTCCGAGAAAGCAGGCTGGCAGGAATGCACCTCAAATTCCGACGTTGGCGCAGAACTTATCAGGCCCCGAAAGCGGACATTCTTCGAGCATCGATCTTCGTTTGATCACGCTCAGATTACCTTTCGGATCAGGCTCTTGCTCGTTCAAGAAGTGACGCTCGGGTCTTTCTCCGTCCAAAGCGATCGCGTTTATCCATATGCATTTTGCTGGTGCGCAGCCATCGTCGGAAAGCTGGTTTGCGTAGGGCCGCTGTGGAGAACCTCTGACCCTTGGCAGTTTGGCTAGCCAAAAAGATGTTCAAACTTGCCTGAATTCTGCATAACCGTGAGCGAACGGATACCAAGCATGTCTAACACCAAGCACATTCTTCAGATGCTGAAAAGCAAAGCAGCAGGCGATGACGAGCATTTCTACTCGATCGCCTTACAGATTGCTGCTGCTGAGGCTCGCAGTGGTAGGCGGACTACAGCAGAAGAGCTTAGAGCCGCTGTGGACGATGCAAGGGCTGTCAAATCACGTGGCGCAAGTGTTCCGATTTCATTCTCGCGCCCAAGGGGGGAACTCGAAAGCCTCATCGATCTCCGCGAGCCGAAGCTCCGACTGAGCGATGTTGTGCTGCATCGATCTGTCAGTGAAAAACTCGAAGACCTGATACGGCAGCAGATGAAGCGTGACTGGCTGAGAGAACACGGAAAGACACCGAATCGCAAAGTCCTGTTCGTCGGCCCGCCTGGCTCAGGGAAAACAATGACTGCAGAGGCGCTGGCTGGCGAACTGCGCTTGCCTTTGTTCGTGATCAGGCTTGAGTCGCTGATAACTCGTTTCATGGGTGAGACCGCCGCGAAGGTTCGGCTTGTGTTTGAGGAGACCTTCAAACATCGAGGCGTATACCTGTTCGACGAATTCGATGCACTTGGGAGCCAGCGCAAAGCGACAAATGACGTCGCCGAAATGCGCAGGGTGCTGAACTCCTTCCTGCAAATGATGGAAGAGCCCAATGCTACCGATAGTGTGTTGCTAGGCGCCACCAATCACCCTGAGCTGCTTGACCGAGCCCTGCTTCGTCGGTTCGATTCTGTCATAGAGTTCGAAGCTCCCTCGAAAGAGCAAATCAAGGCGTTGATCCTGCGGTATCTCCGGCCCATGAAACGGCCCCGATTGGCATGGAAGAAGATTGTGGAAGCTGCCGCTGGGCTAAGCCAATCTGAGATCGCACGGGCCGCCGAAGACGCAGTGAAGACCGCGATCCTTGACGAACGGGACGTCATTAAGACGGAAGACGTCCTCAGGCGGTTGCATGAGCGCCGAGAGATGCGAGACGCGTTCTCGCGTGCCGTAAGCTAAGACCAAGAGCTGATGGCAGAATTCGACAAACCCCATATTGATATATCTGCTCGCGCCGTGCGTCGCGACTATCAAGCGCCAAGGCGCAATATGGGAGGTGGAGCCGCCCCCAGAATGCGGGCACAGCACGGTGCCAGGATCAGGGCCGAGTTAGATGCTGCCTTTGTCGAGGCTGATGACAATCGAACCGAAGATGATCGTATTGATCCGCCTGAGGGGACATATGTTGAAGTAGCTTTGCGTCCTGGGTCAAATCCGGAAACCGTGCTGGATCGCAAGAGTGTTGGGATCAGGACTGGGGCGGTCGTTCGTACTGAAGGCGATGCCCTCCAAAACGATAATCAAACGACAGTGGCATTGTACGTACCCGATAGTGCCCGAGCTATTTTGCAACAGATTATCCAAGAATACACTGAGGGCGACCTTACAGCGACGGGCAACATACCCAGAAAAGACAAGGTCGAACCAATTGAGGCGATCCGCCAGGCTCGCCTTGAGACTTTTTGGACAGATGAACCTAGCGCGCTGCCTCAAGAGGCACAGGATGCCATTTGGTGGGAGGCTTGGAGTTATCCAGGTCAAGCCGATAAGGTAGCGAACGCTGCGACAACAATCGGGCTAAATGTGGCGGAAGCGCACTATTGGCTTTCATTCCCAGAAACGACCGTCATCCCGATCTATGCAAGCCGTATCGAGATGGAGTTGTTGCTGTTTGCCGCAACAGGAATTGCGGAACTTAGACGCGCCAGTGCGAGCCCCGCGTTCTTCACAGAAGCCGATTACGAAGATCAAACCGAGTGGACGGCAGACCTAGTAGAACGGGTCATATGGCCTGGCGCGGATGTCCCAGCAGTTTGTCTAATGGATACAGGGGTCAATCGCGGTCACAGTTTACTCGAACCTGCTGTTGCGGAAGTTGATTTGCTATCCGTGAACGCCGCATGGGGTAGAGCAGATGATCATGGTCATGGCACGTCTATGGCAGGTATATCATTGCTTGGAGATTTGACTCCGCGCCTCGAAGACAACGCTCAAATCCTTCTGGCTCATAGGGTCGAGTCCGTGAAGATTCTTCCACCTGCCGGCCAAGCCGCAAATGATCCGCAGACATATGGATCAATAACGCAATCGGCGGTCTCGATTGCTGAGATCAATAATCCGGCGCGGCAACGGACGTTTTGCCTTGCCATTACCAACGACAACGTGTCCGGCGCGCGTGCGACGACATGGAGTGCAGCGATTGATCAAGCTGCTAGCGGAAACATGGCTGGAGATGAAGATCAACCAACTGCACGGCTCTTTGTGATTTCTGCGGGAAATGCTCCCGCACCACTGGAGGTGGATCAGATCCAAGCGCAAGAGAACTTGCCAATTGAAGATCCAGCGCAGTCTTGGAATGCTCTGAGCGTCGGGGGCTACACAAACAAGTCGGACGTTCTTGACAATGGATTTCAAGACTGGACGCCGATGGTGCAACCAGGCGAGCTGAGCCCGTTTTCTCGAACATCTGTCACATGGCCTCAAAGTCGCTCTGCACTCAAACCAGAAGTGGTTTTCGAAGCCGGAAATCGAGCAATCAACCCCGCAGGGACAGAAGCCTCAAATTTTGACTCATTGTCGCTTCTCACAACAGGTGAGAATGTCGCGACCCATCCCCTTGTACCATTTGCCGCCACCAGTGCTGCAGCGGCGCAATGTGCAAAGCTCGCGACTGAATTGTCCGCTGCTTTTCCTCATTTCTGGCCTGAGACAATCCGAGCCCTCATCGTGCATAGCGCCGAATGGACACCTTGGATGGTTCAGCAGCTAACTAACGCTCAGGGCATGACTGCCCGTTACCCTTTGCTTCGAAAATTCGGTCATGGCGTTCCGAGCTTTGAGCGAGCGCGGGCATCTGCCGAAAATCACCTCGCGCTTGTCGCACAGAATGAGATCAAGCCCTTCAAGAGTGACGCCGGAGCAAAGAAGTTTTCTGACTGCCATTTTTACCGCCTCCCTTGGCCGAAGGAAATCCTTGAAGAGCTAGGCGAACAGGACGTTCGACTAAAGCTGACGCTGTCCTACTTCATTGAACCAAATCCAGGGCGCTTTGCGTCAATCGATGCGCAGCGTTATCAGTCTTACGGCCTCCGGTTCGATCTTAGACGCCGGACGGAAAGCGAAGCTGACTTTGTTGAGAGAATAAACGCGCTAGAACGCGATGACCCCCTTGGGCCCGGCCCAGCAGGGGGCGACAATGCGGGTTGGCGATTTGGGCCGAACAGCATTTCGGCTGGCTCATTGCATTGCGATGAATGGATCGGACCTGCCGTCGCGTTGGCCGCCAGAGACATCATTTGTATAAAACCCGTCACGGGTTGGTGGAAGCAGTCCTCAGCCAACTGCAAACGCTCCGGGCGTTATTCGCTCATCGCAACACTGAGTGCACCAGATCTCGAAGTGGACTTGCATACACCGATCCAGATTGCAGTCGAGAATCAGGTAGAGGTTGAAATAGCTTTCTAGCGCACGCCGGTTCGTCAGTGTGACATTCAGTGTCACCTGTCTCATCGGTTGATACCAATACGTCCGCTATATTGTAAGTCCTCCCTGACGCTATCGCTTCGTATCAGGTCTGGACCAAAAATTTGGTTTGCACCTGACGTGATCCCCAGCTTTCCAGCCGCCAATACTAATGCGCGAATTTCATATTGAGTTGATGAGAAAAGCTTGCATTGAGATGCGGTGGAATTTAATGAAGCGATGCGATTGTAATAGAGATGGGGACACGAACCACAAGTTCAGAATTCTTTAGTGCCAGTGATTGTGCCATATTCATAAATCGAATTCATATTCAAAAACAATTACAAATTGTTATCAATTATTGTTGAGTCCTCTTCTGGCACCATCGGCTTGATCGCGGCAGGATGCCGGCGGTCGGTTTTTCTGACAGATCGATCATGCGAACCGCTCCGGCGTGCGCGCGCGC
>CERH01018741.1_pt1 | contig 17475 bp, 15 predicted proteins | sample 530991 | NCBI WGS metagenome assembly CERH01 (sample SAMEA2621191, study PRJEB7988) | marine metagenome | biome: marine biome (ENVO:00000447); feature: mesopelagic zone (ENVO:00000213); material: "saline water (ENVO:00002010), including plankton (ENVO:xxxxxxxx)" | depth 800 m | reverse complement strand
AAATTATGATGGTGGTACTTCTTATGTTGATGTTGATGGAGATAGTAATACTCTGAACTTTACAGGTTCTGGTTATGCTGGTGGATATTTTTATTTAGACCAGACAGGTAATTCTAGAACATTTAATATACAACAATTAAGTACACAAGATAATGACTGGCTTAAGATTATTTCTAACGGTAATAACGGTACCGTTTGCGTCATTCAAAACGACCAAGGTACAAGCACAAGCTGTTGATATAGGTGATATTTCTGAATTAAGGGGTAACGCCCAAATACTAAGGGATAAACCTTATCAGGCTGATTTAGAATTTGCTATACAAAGCAATGATGAAGCTATAACTACTAACGGTAGAATGGCTATTACTTTTCTTGACGAGTCGGTAGTCAAACTTACTGAACACTCACAACTACTCATTGATGAGTATATATACGACCCTGACCCTAGTAAATCAAAAATGTCACTTAATTTTGCTTTAGGTACAGCTAGATTTATAACAGGTAATTTAAACCGTATAGATAAACAGAATATAAAACTTAGCACACCCACAGCGAATATCGCCATACGTGGTACAGATTTTACGGCTACCGTAGATGAGTTAGGTAGAAGTTTAATTATACTATTACCAGACGCTCTAGGACTCTCCAGCGGTGAAATAGAAGTAGTTACGGCTATGGGTACGGTTATATTAAATAAGCCCTACGAAGCTACTACAGTTAATGTGTTTGAATCAGCACCTAGTAAACCTGTTGTATTAGATTTAAGTTTAGATATTATTGATAATATGTTAATAGTAACCCCGCCTAAAGAGGAACAAGTTTTAACAGAAGAGTCTAACGTAGTAAAAACTAATAATTTTTTAGACTTCAATGATTTAGATATTGATTATTTAGCAGAAGATTTTTTAGATGATAACAGTTTAGAATTTACAGAACTAGATATAAATTATTTAGATGTAAATTTTTTAGAAGATTTACTAGACATACTTGACGTACTTGCTATTAAAGAAGAGGAGGATCAATTAGCGTTAGCTACAGGTATCAACATAAGCGGAACTCTGATAGGTCAAGATGCTAATACACAAATTACAACAATTATTACAGGTCAAACTATAAGTTTACGCAGAAAAGTGAGCGAAAACGCTAGGGTTGACTTAAACGTAGAGGGTAGTTATACAGTAATATTTATTCAAGATGGGGTATCAAACACAGTAAAAATAAACGGTGGCGGTGATTCTGTTATAACTATAAAACAGAGCAGTTAAAATGAAACGATACATAATACCACTATTAATATTATTAGCATTACCTTTATTATTTCAAAGTACACCTACTGAAATAATTAAATTAAAAACATTTGATGCTTTGATAAAAACTCCAGAGCCATCAGGTAATTTCGTTATACTCAATATTACAGAGGACGATGTAGAACGTGAGGGCGGTTATCCATTACCTAGAGATCGTTTAGCTAACATACAACTTGAATTACTAGGCAAAGGTGCATTAGGTGTAGGTTGGGTCATATCATTCCCACAAGCAGATAGAATGGGTGGTGATAGTAGGTTTGTTAGCAGTTTAGGTTATGCACCTAGTGTTTTGGCTACGTTTGAAAACGGTAAAGGTGTGTACCCTAAAACAACAGGAACTGTCATAAGAGGACCAGATGCTGGCGGTATACAATCTACAGGCATAAAAGAAAACTATTATGTGTATGAAAATATTTTGCAAGGTGTTGCTACAGCTCCTACTGAGGTTGACCAACTTGTAAGGCGTATTCCTCTCTTACTTAAGAGCCCGAATGGTTGGTCAGCTTCTTTCGGCACACAAGTTTTAAAAATTTTAACCAACACTCCAACATACATAATCACAACCAATGATAACGGGGTACAAGAAATAGCGGTTAGAGGTTTACCACCAGTTAAAACAGATAGTCTTGGTCGCAAGTGGATTAGTTGGGTTGATACGCCACAAACAGATTTACAAGAAATGAACGTAAATGGTAAATTTGTGTTTGTAGGTGTTACCGCTAACGGTGTTATGCCACAGGTTGCTACTCCTGTAGGTTTACTAGAGCCACACAAAATACAAGCAGCACTTGCTGAATCTATACTGATACAAAATAGTCCTTATATACCTGACTGGTCACTAGCTGTTGAATTAATTGTATTTTTATTTGGTATTGTATTGATATGGTTTTTACTTCAATATTTAGGTATAACTTTAGGGATAGTTACTGCGTCAGGTGTAATGATACTTACTGGTTTTCTAGGTTATTATTCTATAACTAAAGGTATATTGATTGATGTAACTTGGACATTAATTTCTGAATTTATAACTGCTTCTACTGCATTTTACCTACGTTTTAGACAACAATATAAATTACGTCAATTAATTAAAAAACAGTTTGAACACTATCTCGATCCACGACAAGTAAAATTACTACAGAAAAATCCTGATTTATTAAAACTAGGTGGTGAAAAAAGAAACTGTACTTTTTTATTTACTGACGTAAGAGGTTTTACATCTTTATCAGAAAAATTAGAACCAGAACAAGTTACTGAAATTATGAACAAAGCCTTAACTATACAATCAAATGCTGTAAAAGAGTATGGAGGTATGGTTGATAAATATATTGGTGACGCAATGATGGCTATATTTAATGCTCCTATAGATTTACCAAACCATGAAAATAGAGCTATAAAAACAGCAATAAAAATAATAGAAGATATGAAAAAAGCAGATATAGGAGTAGCTATAGGAATAGGAATTAATACAGGTAAAGCAGTGGTAGGCAACATGGGGAGCGAAACTAGGTTTGATTATTCAGCGATAGGAGACCCTGTTAATACTGCTGCTAGGCTAGAATCAGCAACTAAAGAAGTAGGTGTAGATTTAATAATAGGGGAAAATACTAAAAAAAGTTGCGATTTTAAGTTAAAATTGTTAAAACCAATTAAAGTTAAGGGTAAAAAAGAATCATTAACTATATATACGGTATGAATATGAAAAAAGATTTAAGTGTTCAAGACGTGGCTGCAGATCTTGCAGTTTCTAAAAAAGAAAACGCAGAACGTTGGAAAACTGCATTCAATGAGTTTGCTGATATTAAACAAGAAATAACCTCTATAAACAATACTATAAAAATGGCTACGTTTGGCGTATTTAGTTTTATAGGTGCATTAACTATAGCGGTCGTAACGGTGATTATATGAAAGGAATATTAAAAAACATAGTAGGAGCAGTAGCTCCAACAATAGGTACAGCATTAGGTGGACCAATGGGTAATATGGCTATGGGTAAAATAGCTGAAGTATTAGGCGTATCTAATGACCAAAAATCTATACAACAAGCTATACAAAACGCTACACCAGAACAAATGTTAGAGTTGAAAAAAGCTGAGCAAGAGTTTGAAGTACAGATGAAAGAACTTGATGTAGATGTATTTAAGTTAGAAGTAGCTGACAAACAAAATGCTAGAGGCATGTTCAGTAAAGATTGGACTGCTCGTATTATAGGTTTATTTACTATAGGTGGTTTTTTAGGATACATATTTCTAGTTACCCTACAACCACCAGAACAAAACAGTGAAGCACTGATTAACTTAGTGCTAGGTTACTTAGGAGGGTTAGCAAGTGCAATTATTTCGTTCTATTTTGGGGCGTCTCACACCAGCGATAAAGGAGAGTAATATGAAAATATCACAAGAGGGCTTGTCCCTTATAAAAAAATTTGAGGGCTGTGAGCTTGAAGCCTATAAATGTGCTGCGGGCGTATGGACAATAGGTTACGGTTCAACAAAAGGAGTAGAAGAGGGCAATACTATCACACAAGAAGAAGCTGATAAACTTCTACTGGATGAGATGGAAGAGTACGAAGGATACATAAACGATATGGTTAAAGTAGATTTAAAACAAAATGAGTTTGATGCTTTAGTTTCGTGGGTATATAATTTAGGTTCTTCTAATCTTAGTTCTTCTACTTTATTACAAAAATTAAATACTAAAGAATGGGACGATGTACCTAATCAAATAAAAAGATGGAATAAAGCGGGTGGTAAAGTTTTACAAGGCTTAATAAGAAGAAGAGAAGCAGAAGCTTTATTATTCGAGGGTAAAGAGTGGCACGAGGTTTAATATGCCGTTAAATAAATTTGTATTCAAACCTGGAATAATGCGTGAGGGCACAGCCTATGATAATGAGGGCGGGTGGTTTGATACAAACTTAGTACGTTTTAACGCAGGCAGACCAGAAAAAATAGGCGGTTGGCGTAAAGATACACCAAATAGTTTTTTAGGAACTTGTCGAGCTTTACACTCTTGGGTATCTTTAAACGGTAGCAAATTTTTAGGTTTAGGCACACATTTAAAATATTACATAAATGAAGGAGATAATTTTAATGATGTTACCCCCATACGAGCCACGACTACTGATGGCATTACTTTTTCTGCTACTGATGGTAGCTCTACTATAACAGCGACTGACTCAAGTCATGGAGCGGTACAGGGTGATTTTGTCACTATAAGCGGAGCATCTAGTTTAGGCGGTAATATAACCGCAGCAGTTTTAAATCAGGAATATCAAATAGCTAGTGTTCCTACTACTAATACTTACACATTCACAGCTAAAGATACTGACGGCAATACAGTTACTGCTAATAGTAGTGATAGCGGAAACGGTGGTAGTGGGGTAGACGGTGCATATCAAATAAACGTAGGTCTTGATACTTACGTACAATCAACAGGCTGGGGTGTAAGCACTTGGGGAGCAGGTGGTTTTGGCTCAGTAACAGCTTTATCAGACACTAACCAATTACGTTTATGGTCACATGACCACTTTGGTGAGGACTTGTTATTAGCTGTACGTAACGGGGCTATATATTATCATGATACTAGCGACGGGGTGTCTGCTAGAGCTGAAGCACTTACAGCACAAACTGGTGCTAATTTAGTGCCTACTAAATGTTTAGGTGTTACAGTATCAGAAACAGACAGGCATATTATAGTTTTAGGTGCTGACCCTATATCAGGAACAAGTAGAACTGGTACTATTGATCCTATGTTAGTAGCGTTTGGTGACCAAGAAAGTTTATTAGAGTTTGAGCCAAAAGAAACTAATACAGCTGGTAGTTTAAGATTGTCTGAGGGTAGTTTAATAATTGGTTCAGTAAAAGCTAGACAAGAAACACTTATATGGACAGATACTGCTTTATACAGTATGCAGTTTATAGGACCACCATTTACTTTTAGTATAAATTTAATTAACAATAATACTGGGCTTATATCTCCTAACGGGGCTATTACTTCACCTAGTGGTGTTTATTGGATGGGTTATGATAATTTCTATATTTATAATGGTAGTGTAAAAAAAGTACCCTGTAGCGTATTGAGTTACGTTTTTGATGATTTAAATGCAGGACAAGCATATAAAATATGTGCGTTTACTAATAATGCACATGATGAAGTAGGTTGGTTTTATCCTTCAGCTGACTCAGAAGAAATTGATAGATACGTGGTTTATGACTTTAATGATAATGTTTGGACTTACGGTCAGCTAAGTAGAACTGCATGGCTTGACGAGGGTACTGTTAGTTATCCTAGAGCTACTAGCAATAATTATTTATATGAACATGAGTTTGGTTATAACGATGACGGTAACCCTATGACTAATGTATTTATTGAGAGCAGTGATTTTGATATAGGAGACGGTGAACAGTTCGCTTTTATCAATAGAATTATACCAGACATAAAATTTTTAAATAACAGTTCGGCTGGTAAAGTAAACATAGTTTTAAAAACTAGAGATTTTCCTGGAGATACACTCACTACCAATAGCACTAATGCGGTAGGTAGTACAACACAACAAACACACGTAAGAGGCAGAGCTAGACAAGTCGTACTAAGGCTTGAATCTTATGACGGTAACACTAATTCTGGTAATGATGATACTGGGTGGAGACTAGGTGCAACTAGGATCGATACAAGGAATGACGGTAGAAGATGAGTAAACTTTTAGCTACTAGGCTACCTATATCTATGGGTGATGTAGTAACTCCTGATATCTATAATAGGTTAGTTAGGATATTAGAGATTAATTTAGGTACATTCGACCCTGACAATACTAGACAAATAACCACAGCAGAACGTGATACACTCAAATTTAACGTAGGTAGTTTAATATGGAATACAGACGTAGAAGTATTACAAGTATGGAACGGTTATAAGTGGTTAGATATAGGAGAAAGGTTAATAGACCGTGGTTATGAGGCTACAGCGAGTGTAGGTCGAGTTACAGTAGCCCTAGACGGCGATACTTCTATAGAGATTGGTATAAATAATTAAGTATATGAGTTGTTTATAAACTATACAGCTCGTGAACTTGTATATATAATAGATTTATGGGCGGATTGAAGAGCGCATTTAAAAGTATTAAGAGGTTCGTTAAAAAGAACTCGAAAGAGATCGCCACAATAGCAGGGCTATTTATTCCTGGAGTCGGTGGTCCAGTAATGGGTGCTGCTATAGGTAGAGGCATAGGCGGTTTAGCTGAAGGAGAAGATTTAAAAGAAGCAGCACTAGCAGGTGCACAAATTTATGCTGGAGCTAGTATGCTTAAAGGTGCTGGTTTCGGTTTTGATGCAGCAGGTGAAGGACTAAGAGGTAAATTTTTTGCTGGTACTCCTGGAGTTTCAAGTGAAGGATTAGGTGGTTTTTTTGAAAATATAGGGGCTAACGTAGGCAATCGTTTTTTACCTGAAGGTTCTAAACTAGAATTAGCTAGTATAGGTGACTCTTTTAAAGACTTAAACGCACTACAAAAAGCAGGTGCTGGTATTATAGGTGCTAGTGCATTAAACAGTATTACTGGTGGGCTAGGCGATGATACACCAGCCATGACTCCTGGACCGATTGACCAAAGCGGATATTTAACTGAAAGTTTAACTCCTGCTATGCTTAGCGATGTATATGGTACTCAAGGCTCAAGTACAGGTATATCAGGTAGTATGCCTAGTTTAAGTTCAGCTTACGCATATGACCCAGTAAACTCCACCATAGCTGAGTTATTAAGAGAAAAAGAAAGATATGAATTAGAGTTTCCTGAGTTCGCTAGAGTTAACGTAAAAGACGGTGGTATAGCGAGGTTGGCTGATGGCGGTGAACTACCAGAAGTTGATTTAAGAGAACATGGCGGTGAAACACATGACTCTGAAGGCTCAGGTGATGAAGATACTATACCAGCACTACTAGCAGACGGTGAGTTTGTAATGACTAAACAGTCTGTTAAAGGTATAGGAGACGGTGATCATGATAAGGGTATAGCTAGACTATACGCTATGATGGATATGAATGAAAACAAAGCTCAAATGATGGGCTTAGGAAGAGCATAATGGCAGAAGTAACAACAGGACGTAGCGAAACCCTACCTCCGCAGTATTATCAAGACTTAATGAAAGGAATCCCAGGGGCAAACGTTCCTGGTATTATGCCTTTATTAAATCAAAACTTAGTAAATCAGTTACAAAGTATGGGCGTTCCTGGTGGTACACCTTACACTTATCAAGGTCAAAGGATAGCAGATTTTACACCTGCGGAACGTATGGGTATGCGATTAGCTGGTGAAAACGTAGGCTCTTACCAACCGTTTTTTGATCAAGCAGCACAAATGGCTAGGCAAGGTTATAGTGACGCTAGAAGCAGTGCCATAGAGGGTCAAGATTTTATGCGTCAAGGTGCATTATCAGGTGCACAAGGTATAGGCGAAGCACAAAATTTACTCAGAGGCGTTCCAGGATTAGCAAGAGACGCAACTTTTGAAGGGTTAGGGGGAATACGTACAGGTCAAGGTACTTTAGGTCAAGCTTCCGATATATTAGGCGGTGCTGCTCAAGGTTTTGACCCTAGAGGTATTTCTAGTTTTATGAACCCATATGAAGATGCCGTAGTCAGTAGAGCTATGCAAGACCTTGAAGAACAAGGAGCAAAAGCAGATATAGCAGGTAGGGCACAAGCCATAGGCTCTGGTGCTTTCGGTGGTAGTAGAGCTAGATTAGGTGCACAAGAAAGAGAAGAAGCATTACGTAAAGCTCAGCTTGAAACTGCAGCAGGAATAAGAAGACAAGGTTTTGAATCAGCAGCAGGTAGAGCACAATCAGCATTTGAAAATCAACAAAACAGACAGCTTAATCAGGCTAATGCTATGGCTAATATAGGTCAGCGTCAAGCGGGTATGGGTGCACAAGTAGCTGGGTTAGGGCAAAACTTAGCAGGCACTATAGGTACTGCTGCTGGAGGACTAGGTAGTTTAGGTACAGGACTAAGTAACATATACGGTGGCACAGGTAGAAACTTAGCTAGTAGCGGATTACAGGCTGGTCAGTTTGGTTCTAACGTAGGCGGTCAGATGGCTGGGCTAGGTCAAGGGTTATCAGCTTTACGTCAAGGCGATGTTAACACTATGATGAATATAGGTGGTATGCAACGTGGACAAAACCAAGCTGGTTTAGACTTAGCATATCAAAACTTTGTAGGTCAATATAACTTACCAACACAGTTAATAGGTCAAACCGCAGGTATAGCACAGGGGTTAGCTCCTACTTTAGGTGGTACAGTTTTACAACGAGGTGAAACTAGTGGCGGTAATAATAACTTAATGAGTAATTTAGGCACTGCTATAGCTGGGTACGGAGTCTACAAAGATTTAACTTCTCCTAGTGGTGCGAGGGTCACATGATAAATCAAGAAGACTTAACTAAAAATATTGATAGATCAAGGCTTTTGAGTCAAGCTAAAACTATGCTTGATCAAAACATACCTATGGAAACTATATCTCAACAGTTAGGTTTAGACAGAAACACATTAAATGATTTATTATTACAGAATCAATTAATGCCAGAAACAGTGCTGCAACCAGAAGATTATAGAAGCAGTTACGGTCCAACAGGCATTATGTCTAATCAAATACAAGACGCCGATACTAATATGGTTATTGACGATATAATGAAAGGCGGTGAGGAAAGTGAAGATATTATTAAATTTTTAGGTGTTGATTTAGGTGTTGATCTTGGTAACTTAGGCGGTAATCCTGACGATGACACTACTCAAACTTTAGGTCAAGCTTTGAACTCTGGTAGTGTGGCTGGGTCAATAGGTAGTATGGACGCTATGTCTTCTTTCCTTGAAAACGCTAGTTTACTTGAAAATTTAAGTGACCCTGAAAAATTAGAAGTTTACAAAAAAGCAGCAGCAGATATTATAGGTGAACCAGACTATGATGCTTTATTAAAAGAACCAGATAAAATTATGCCTTATCTAGCAGCAGGTTTATCTTTAATTCAATCAGGTGAAAAAGGAGACGAGTGGGGAGCAGCACTCGGTAAAGCGTTTATAAGTGGTTATGGCACTAAAATAAAAGAAGAAAAAGAATTTACAAAAGGTAAACGAGCTTTAGAACTTGACAGACAAAATAAAATTAATTCATTAGTAACTACTTTTGCTGTTCAAGATTTTACAACTAGAGCATCACTCAATAAAACACTATTAAATTCAAGTTTAAAAGCTCCTATAGAAGTTGACATAGTTGGTCCAAGTGGCACATTCGCTGATAAATCAACACTATATATGGATGAAACAAAATTTGCTGAGTATGCAAGGCTTAATCCAGGCAAAATAAGAGAAGCTAAAAATTTTAACAAACAACCATACACACTCATTGATAAAAACGGTATAGGGGTAAATGTATGGATGGATAATGATATGATAAATGAATTATCTAACAATCCTTTATTAGCTGGTAGAATTAAACAAGGTCACGAAGAAAAAACTAGCGGTAAATTATATAGATATACTCAAAACGGTGAAACGGTTGAAAAGTTTTTAACTCAAGAAGCATTCAATGCTTTGCCTAAAGAGGTAAGAGAAAACGCCATACCTATGCCTACTACTGGTGGTACTCCTCAATGGGTACGAGATAATGTAAGTGGTGAGGAACTTTGGATAGCCCCTACTGAACTACTTAGAAACTCAAATAAATATACGAAAATTATGAACGGTTGGACCATGATTAGAAATTCTGATGGTAGTACGGAAATGACTTATGGATCTAATATGCTACTAAGAGAAGCAAACAAAAAATACGAAATAGTTAACAATAAACTTTTAGGAGTTGATAGAGGGTTTGAGAATTATTTTATTGCAGCAGACCAACTTGATAAAGCTATCACTGATTTTACATCACAATACCCAGAGCAAGCAGATTTACTTTTTGATAATTTAGCGGGTAACTTCGCTAGTTTCGCTGATAATGTAGCTATATCTTTAGGGGCTTTTAACAGTATGTTTACTGCACCAGAAAACGAGGGTGGGTATAGATTTAAAATACAAAAAGACGCAAACGATGAAGGAACTTACGTAGATTACGAGGTGATGAGACAAAGTGTTGTAGGTAGTACCGAGTTTGAAGAATTTAAGAAAAGCCCTTTCGCTAGAATGTTAGAAGCTTCAGGTATCACGGGTGCTAGACTTGATGCAGCATTATTTGATTTAGCTATGTTGGGTGCTGCTAGTATGAATATTGATAAAGGTCTTGACCTAAGAGCTATATCGGATTTTGAAACTAAGCAATTTATGAAATTACAAGGTGGTAACGTTGCCTCACTCAAACAATATCAAGCAGTATCAAATGATTTTAGACTTAAACTAGTAAAGAAAAACATAGCTGAGATTGATAGAAATTTGTTAGAGTCTAATTTATTACTTATTACAGATAGATTTGGACAGCCAGACTTGGTAAAACAAGAAGCGTTAAAAAAGACTGGTTTGAAAATTAGAAAAAAATTAGAAGATAGGTTAGCAAGTCTTGAAGAAATGGATACTAGTGAAAAAGTAAATTCTAAAGTAGAAACTTTTGTAACTGACCCTGCAGTGGGCGGTGGTGATGAAAATGTAAGAGTTTTCCCTACTATTCAAATAAGTCCTAATAGTCAATTTGGGCAAAGTATAGGGATTACCGAACCTGTAAACACAGAGACTAAACTAGAATTAGTTGACGGTACGTTTAGTTACCGTGATTTAATGAATAATTATGCGAGATATGCTAACGAACCAGAATTACAACAAAGTTATTATTTATTATTACAAAAACAACTAACCCCAGCACAGTTTCAAATACTTAACATACACTTAATACAAGCTGGATTAATACAGGCACAATAATGGCACAGAATGATATTATAGACATAGACGAAATTATTGATCAAAACATTGATTATAGTCAGCCTATACCTACGATGACACAACCTATACCTGAGCCAGTTATAGATAAAGTTTACCCTAGTGGTGAAGAAACTCCAGGACAACTTTTCCCTAATGATTTTAAAAACTACATTCTTGATAAAACTAATATCAGTCCTAGTATATTAGATGCTATTTTAGGCAGACCGTACAGTTTTAGAGATAGGTTTGTAAACCTCAACCCTAAAGACGCTATAAGAGATTTGTTTAGGATGACATTTCCTGGAAAACAACCGTTAGATAGAGATACACAACAACCTTTCGGGCTTAATTTTATGGAGTTAGTAAATCCTACTGACCCAAAAACTAAACGAGCTGAATCTTTAGGTATAGATATAGATAAAGGTGCACCTTTTCAAGTACAAAAAGACGCTACGTATTTACCACCTGATAACTATGAAAGAGGTGTAAAAGCTTTACTAAGAGAAGCATATCCAGGTGTACCACTTGAAGCTTTTGAACTAGCTAAAGAACCAAACACAAACAGAATAGTATATAAAGATCCTGTAACTAGTCAAAAACAGTTTGTTACTCCTCCTGGTATTGATTGGGCGGACGTTAGAGCTATTATGGAACCTTTATCATTAGAGATAGGTGCTGGTATAGGTGGGTTTATGGCTGGTAGTTCAGTTGGTCCAGCAGTTGGTGGTGTAGCAGGTGGAATGGGTGGACTCACAGGTACGGCAGCACTTACAGACAGTGGTTTTTGGCAAGCTACAGGTGGAGCAGCAGGTGCCACTGCTGGTGCAGTATCAGCACCAATCACTTTTACTGTTATGGGTGAGACCATGGCACATTTTATATGGAGATATAATAATTTAAGGGGTATGAAAGAGAGAGGCATACTTGATGAAACTTACACTCCAGATAAAATTTTAAAAACTGCTATAGATGACAGTAAAATGATTGCTGTTTATAGTGCTGGCGGTAACGCAGCATTCGCAGGGATAGCAAAATTTTTAGGTCGTAACCCTGCTAGTGCTTTAGGTATTGACGAAGATGAATTTTTAAACGCTTTTGAAGAAGTACAAAAAAGAATAGAAGCAGGAGGTCCAGAAGCCACAGTTCTTGCTAATCTTACTACACCTCAAATACTAGGGTCAGTTGATGAAGGACTGCCTATACGTAAAGATGCTATGCAACGTGAAATTGATGTTTCAGCAGAAAAAAATCCTGAAGTTGAACGTAGGATACTTCAACAACAAGAAGATATTGATATAGGTTACGGGAAAGTATTTGATGATTTAGGTATAGACACAGTAGTATTTCGTGATCAAGACATAGCTAGAGTCAAAAAAGATTTTGGTAGAGATATAGGTGGTTTTTTTGACCCTGAAAATGTTAATCCTAGAATAGGAGAAGGATTTGGGGTAGTACAAGCAGATAGATTAGCTATGTCTAAAAAAATAAAAAATTTAACACAAGGTGCTGACCCAGAGGGTGTGTTTGATGAAATATGGACTAAGGGTAAGATAACTAGAGTTGACACATTTTTAGATATGGTGCCAGCGAATAAACAGACACAGTTTAAAAATTTAGTTTATAGAGATTTTTTAGAAAAAACTAAACCTATTAATGGAAAGTTTGATACTAACGCTGTTTCTAAATATCTAGTTGACCATGGTGATCAGCTTAAAGCTCTTTACGGGGAAGAGTTTGTTGACGGTTTAAGAACGTATAATAAACTTATAAAAGATATTACTTTTGATGCTCCTAGAATAGGCATAGCAGATTTAGAGTGGACTAAACTTTTAAACGTTTTAGCTAGGTCTTATTTAGGTATTTTTACTAGACCTGGAAGAATGATTACTGCTGGTACAAGAACTACTGAAAGATTTAGAAGAGCTTCGTTTGAAGAAATGTTATTAAACCCTGAAGAATTAGTCAAACGTTTAAAAACAAAACAATTTTTTGAAAGTCCTGAAGGACAAGCATTTTATACTACAGCTAGAGCTATAGGTAGAGCCTATGAACAAGCAGATGGTGACTTAGCTGATTTAGAAAGAGGTGCAGATACAGAGTTAGAAACACAAAAACAAATGGCTGGTGATGATATACTCAGTTTATTTAATTTAGAAGATTTAGAGATGAATAGGGGCGGTGAAGCTGAAAGACCGTTGATGGCATTAAAATACGACGTAGGTAATTGATATGAGTTTTTTAAAAAAATTAGGACAAATGTTAAGTAACAGACCTGATAGAGATGGTCCAAGTCACGGGGGCGGTAGTCCAGATGATATAATAAAACCGCCAGACAACAGAGTTATGGGTGACCAAGGTTTAGGTGGTTATCTTAACCCTAATCAATTAGAAATGTTTACCAACCCACCTGTACCAAATAACCAAGCTGGTCTTATGAATATGGCTAACTTATTACAGCAGCAACAAGATACGTTTGGTGGTATGCTCACTTATCCCTCTCCCCCTAGTGATGATGGTACAGGCGGTGGTGGTACTGGTGGCGGTGGTGGCACTGGTGGTGGCACTGGTGGTGGCACTGGTGGCGGTGGTGGCACTGGTGGCGGTGGAAGTAGAGATGAAAGAGATCGTCAGGAAATTATTGATGAAATTAGAAGGAGAAGAGAAGAGGAAGAAAGGAGAAGAAGAGAAGTTCCACCAGAAGATTTTAAATTTCCACCAGAGGGTATCCCAGGCATACCTGTCGATATCCCAGGAGTACCGCCTATGAAACCGCCTATGAAACCGCCTATGACACCGCCTAGAAGAGATGAGCAAATATTTGTACCTCCTAAAGATATAGGTGACGTAGATATGCCGAGATTAAATATGCCTAGGTTTCAAGGTTTACGTGATTTACCACAAAATTTTGATATACCTGTTCCTAGATTACCAACAGGTATGGAAACTTTAGTATCTCCAGATATTTTTATGAATAGAAGAAATACAGAAAGGCAAAACTTCGTGGCTGGTGGTGCACCAGCAAAAATACTCAACGCTATAGCAAGAGCAGGTAAAGGAGTAAAGAAAAAACTTAGCGAAGCAGACAGAAAATTTGAAGAAGCAAGAGATAGAAGCGGAATTTTCCCTGGCACATCAGACCCAGTCAATAATCCATTTACATATTTAGATGCTAAAATAATGGGGGGTCTTATGACACCGCCTGTAGTATTAGCAGGTCTAAGTGAAAAACGAAAAAGAGATAGTTTAGGTTTGGCTAACTCTTACGGTCAAAGAGCTGCAGCAGAGGGCAAAACTTTAGACGAGGCTATAAGACAATATACTGAAGATGCAAAAGTTCAAGGTCTTCCTACAGTTCAATATTATTTAATGGAAATAGAAAACGGTTACAATCAAGCAATGCAAAATACTTCACGTTAACCAGTCTTTTAATTTATCTTCACCTAATATAGTACTAGCTATTGATTGTTTTTTACGTAAAGCTTTTACTATCTTTTCATCAACAGTACGTTCACACACTATATCAATATATGTTACCTTGTTAGTTTGACCTATACGGTGGGCACGGTCTTCTGATTGTAAACGTTTTTCTAAATCATAGTTATTACTAAAGTAAATAACAGTTTTAGCAGCAGTCAAAGTTATGCCGTAACCACCAGTTTGAGTATTACCTACAAAAAATCTCATAGGACTGTCTGGGTTTTGAAACTCATTTATAACATACTCTCTACGTTCTTGTGGCACATCACCATAGTATGTACCTACAGAATCTTCACCATAGATATCTATTAATAGTTTTTCTATCCTTTTTATATCGTGACGGTAATTAGCCCAAATGATCACTTTACCGTCAGTTTCTTCTAAAATAGAGGACAATTCTGAGACTCTATTATTAGGTAACTCGGTAATACTACCGTCATCAGTCCCTATGAATCCGCATGAAATTTGATGTAAACGTATTATTTGAGTCATTATGTGATTTATGGTCACTAACTTTTTATTAGCTAATTGAGTAGCAGCAAATTTTTGTAATTCTCTATACGCTTTAGTTTGTTCAGGTGTCATCTCTATTTCTCTACGTATATAAATTTTTTCTGGTAAATCTAAACAGTCTTTTTTCAAAACCCTGTGGCTAAACTTACCTAGAGTTTCATTTAACTCATCTAAATTTTTGTAACCTGTAACAAATTTAAAAGTTCTGCCTTGACCAGTCATTTCTTTCATGTCTGCATATCTAGCACGGAATGCGTAATAACTGCTAAACCCTAATAAAGCTGGATCTAAAAACATGCACTGACTATACAAATCAAGTGGACTTTTAGTTATAGGTGAACCAGTTAAAATTCTTCTATAGTGTGCATACTTACCTAAACGCACACAACTCTGTGTTCTTTTAGCTGATGGATTTTTTATAGTAGTACTTTCATCTATGATAAACATAGTTCGGTTAGCCTGTATAAATTTATTTGCATATTGACAACCTTTTTTAGTGCTAAAAGCTTCTATATTCATAACTAGTATTTTTAATTTTTTATCATATTGAAATAAATTTTCTAATTGTTTTAGAAACTTTTTAGTATGGCTACTGCTCCATTTTACAACTTCATATTCTACGTCGTCTGGTATGTGTGCTTGTAGTTCTTTATTTACCCATGTACTATATACACCTTTAGGTGCAACAATCAAAACGTTGTTTAATTTATTGTTATTATATAAATAAACAAAATTATCAATAACTACTTTTGATTTACCACAACCCATCTCCATAAACAAAGCGTATTGATTTCTATCACAAGATTCGTTAAGTGCTTCTAGTTGATGGTCGTAGGGTTTAGTTTTGAATTTATACTTATCCATATCTCGTCTCTTATATAGTTATATAATAAACTAGGTCATAAAAAATAAAAAGGATATTGCATGTTTTAGCTTAATAGCCTACTAATAGCTTTTGCTAATAGCCCTTAAACCCTCTATACTACGATGTTTTTTACCACCCCTATTACTGATATTACCTTTTTTTAATATTTTTATTGATTATGCTTTACTTATTTTATTTTCCCTTTATAGTAATAGGTAATTAAATTTAGCCGTTTAATTAATACCCAAAACCGTATTCGTCATAGGTACGGTTTTTACTAAAACAGGGCAATGTAATTATGCACCCCCTGTTTTTAAGTGGGGGGTAATAACCATACCCCTCACTATTTTAAGATAAGAGAGACAAGATGAGTGTGTATGTAGTAGAAAAGCCAAGCGACAATAAAAACATTTCTTCGGCTTTAGATTATGGTAAGTTTGAATTTATATTAGACAGTCGTTCTAATATGATTTACAGTCCTGTACCTACCGTCAATAGAATACGTTACAAATTACAAAACTTTAACGACAATGATTACCTATTATTAATTGGTGATCCTGTTGCTATTGGCGTTTGTATGCATCATGCTTTACTTTCTAATAGAGGTAGGGCTAAATTATTAAAGTGGGATAACCGTGATTATAAATATAATATCGTAGAGGTAGATATAAATGTTTGATGATATAAATAAAGAGGTTAGTGAGGTCTCTCTAAAAACGCTCACCGATAAAGCAAATAAAATGGTAGAGCTTGAAGAATTAGTAGAAGAAAAACAAGCTAGTCTAAAAGCTACACAAAAAGAATTAAAAACTTTAAGTGAAGAAGAAATACCTGCTTTACTAAGTGAAGTAGGGTTGAGTGAAATAACTTTAACTAATGGTCATAAGATAAGCACTAAAGCTTATTATTATGGACGTATAACTGAACATAACCAACAAGAAGCATTTGAGTGGTTACAAAACAATGGTCATGGAGATATTATAAAAAATGTAGTATCTGTAAATTTTGGCAGAGACGAAGACGTTAATGCCGAACAGCTCTTAGAAACCCTTAAAGATAGTGGGTACTCTACCAGCGGTAAAAAGTGGGTAGAGCCTATGACTCTTAAAGCGTTTATAAGGGAACAAGTTGAAAGTGGTAATGACCTCCCACTTGAAACTTTTAATGTTTACGTAGGTCAAAAAACAAGGATAAATAAAAAATGAAAAATGAAATAAGTGAAAAGAAAAATACTGATATAGCCGTACCGTCAGAGTTTTACGATGACGCAGGTAGTGGGCTTGAAAATATTGGTGCTGAAGACGTTACTATACCACGTTTAAAAATCTTACAGGCTATGAGCCCAGAGGTTAATAAACATGACGGTAAGTATGTTGACGGTGCTAGTACAGGCGACATTATCAATACGGTAAC
>CERH01014157.1_pt1 | contig 17533 bp, 8 predicted proteins | sample 530991 | NCBI WGS metagenome assembly CERH01 (sample SAMEA2621191, study PRJEB7988) | marine metagenome | biome: marine biome (ENVO:00000447); feature: mesopelagic zone (ENVO:00000213); material: "saline water (ENVO:00002010), including plankton (ENVO:xxxxxxxx)" | depth 800 m | reverse complement strand
TGAAAGGCCACCAGCGTTGCCGCCTAGAGCAGAAGTGATAAGACCACCATTACCCCCGCCGCCACCGCCGCCACCGCCCGTCCCACCACCAATGATGACGCCAGCGGATCTCAGGGAAGCGGCTGTACCTATGGCTATGCCAGTGCCGGATATAGTTAGAGCTGCTGCTACACCTATAACTCAACCAATAGGCTTTGACGTAGCTCCACCCCCTGTAGCACCTTTACCGCCACCAATGTTGCCTGTCGCGCCAGCGCCAGTAAGTGCAGGATCTATGGCAGGATCTAAGGGCGGAGCAGAGCCACAGCTTGCTGATGCATCTTTTGTTGGGATTACTCCTCCTGCAAACATTCCAGCTTTGCCGCCAGTAGCCCCCGTTCTTTTGCCTAAGACACCTAGAAGACGCATAGAGGCTGTTGCAGACCCAAGGTTGCCCAGGTTTATTCCGCCGCCAGGCATATAGTATGACGTTAACTAAAGTTAGTTTTGCCCCAGGAGTTAACAAAGAAGGCACAGAGTACACTGCTGATGCAGGATGGTTTGACTCGGACAAGATAAGATTTAGGAAAGGTCGCGTAGAAAAGATTGGTGGATGGCAGAAGTATACGGATCAAAGTTTTTTGGGCGTGTGCAGATCTTTGCACAATTGGTCATCTTTGGAGTCAATAAACTATTTAGGCGTTGGCACTAATCTCAAGTTTTATGTTGCAGAAGGCGCTGGTTACAACGACGTTACCCCTCTTCGTCTGACAACTGGAGCAGGAGATGCCACTTTTGCAGCGACAAACGGCTCGTCAACTATAACAGTCACAGAGAATGGTCATGGCGCAGTTGTTAATGATTTTGTTACTTTTAGTAGCGCTGCTTCTTTGGGCGGTTTAATTACGGCAGCCGTTTTAAATCAGGAGTATCAGATTACTTCTGTTCCAACGACAAATACCTTCACCATAACTGCAAAAGACACAAGCGGTACTGAAGTAATTGCAAACTCTAGCGACACTGGCAACGGTGGAAGCTCAACCGTTGCGGCTTATCAAATCAACACTGGTTTAAACACCTTTGTTCAAGGCACTGGTTGGGGCGCTGGCACCTGGAGTTCTGGCACTTGGGGCAGCTCAAGTAGTATAGCTGCTGCCGGTCAGTTAAGACTCTTTAGCCAAGATAACTTTGGTGAAGACTTGGTGTTTAACGTCAGGGGTGGGGGTGTTTATTACTGGGACGAAAGTTCTGGGACAGGCACTAGAGCTATAGAGATCGGGTCTCTTGCAGGGGCTTCAAACACCCCCGTGGTTGCTTTAAAAATTTTAGTCTCTGATGTGGATCAGCACGTTATTGCTTTTGGCTCTAATCCAATTGGCTCCTCGACTATTGATCCATTGCTCGTTAGATTTTCTGATCAGGAGAATGCAGCAGATTGGACGCCAACTGCGACCAATACAGCCGGTGGGGTAAGAATAAACTCTGGCTCAGAAATAATTGGTGCGATCCAGACTAGGCAAGAAATACTTGTTTTTACAGATGTAAGCTTGCATTCAATGCGATTTACGGGCGCTCCTTTTACGTTCCAGTTTTCTACGTTAAGCACCGATATCTCTATGATCTCGCCCAATGCGGCGGTAAACGCCAGAGGGTCGGTGTACTTCATGGATTCTGGTGGATTCTATGTGTACAACGGATCAGTACAACCTTTGCCGTGCAGTGTAAAAGAACATGTGTTTTCTAATCTAAACAAGGGTCAGGCGTTCAAGGTTTTTGCCGCAGAAAACAATGACTTTTCTGAGGTAATTTGGTTTTACCCTGTAGGCACCGATGACACAGAAATAACCAACTATGTTTCTTACAACTACGCAGAAAATCTTTGGGCTGTAGGGACATTGGATCGTGGTGCATGGATTGGTTATTCAAAGAACTCTAACCCAATAGCATCTAGCGTGAACACTGGTGTCACTGACGCGAACTATTTATACAACCATGAAACGGGCTTTGATGATGACGGATCGGCAATGACTGCATTTGTGGAGTCAGGCGATCTAGAAATAGGCGAAGGTGATCGTTTTATGATGATAAGTCGTATTGTTCCAGACTTTAAATTTAGCGGTCTTGCTTCAGATGCATCAGTTGATTTCACTATTAAGGGTAGTAACTTCCCACTGGAAACACCAACAAGTCAAGCTACGGCAACAGTAACATCTAGCACCACTCAATCAAATATAAGAACAAGAGCAAGACACGCAGTTGTCCGCATTGAGAGCAGTGGAAGCGGTTATGGTTGGAGACTCGGTGATCTTAGATTCGATATGCGGCAAGACGGTAGACGTTAATGGCAACAAGGCAAAACCCCTTACCTATTCCAAGAGTGGAGTATGACTCTGATAACGAAGCGATCACCCGCAGAACAATAGAGCAAGCTTTAGATCAGATAGAAAACGATGTGAATTTAGCCAAGACTCAAGGTGATAAACCAGGATCTTTGGCAATGCGTAGGTTCCAGTTTTTGCTTATGGGTGCATCGTGACAGATGTTATAAAAGTTCTAGGGCAAGTTGATGTCAGCGCGACTACCACAACAACCTTGTATACAGCCCCTGATTTAACACAGACCACTGTCAGCTCTTTGGTGATATGCAACAGGGGCGGCTCTGCAATTACGTTTAGGGTCAGCATTCATGTCGGAGGTGCAACAGCCGATGACAAGCAATTTATATTTTTCGATGAAGATCTCGCAGCAACAACCACCAGAACGGTTGTGATAGGGATATGTTTATCTCAAGCAGATGTGGTGAAGGTTTATGCCAGTGCCGCCAATGTAAGTTTTAACCTGTTCGGGGTGGAGACAAGCTAATGAATTATGTGAAAGGACAAATGCAGCAGGCACCATTACAGCCTATGGCTGATCAAATGGCGCAATACGGTCGATTTGGTGACAGCATGATGGTTCACATGAACCCTGTTGAAGTTGCTGGAATTGCTGCATTGTCGCCAACTGGCAACTTAACAACCAACCCTGTAACAGGTCAGCCAGAAGCGTTTTTACCTTTTCTAGCTCCAATGCTGGGTAGCTTGGCTGGGAAAGCTTTACTCGGTAAGACTTTAGGCAGTGCGATAGCGGGGGCTATCGGTTCAGGATTAACAACCGCTGCGATAACAGGCGATCTCAAAAAGGGCCTAGTATCAGGGTTGACAGGTTACGGTGTTGGTCAAGCTTTAGGTGCGGCAAGTGATGCTCTAAATCCAGAGATAGGTGCAACTCAAGAGTTGTTATCTAAGGCAGGGGAAGATGCAGCACAAGCAGGGTTGGATGTTGCTACAGCTCAAGTTGGAGCGGCGGCACCAATAGATCAAGCGGTGCAGGGTGCTTTAGATCCAATTACAGGACAAGCCGTCAATCAGGCGTTTTCTCCTGTGGCGGTTACTGATCCTATAACGGGCGCTGTTTCTAACCCAGCTTTAAGCCCATTACAACAAGCGGCTAGCGCCCCTCTTTCACAGCTTGATGCAGCCAATGCTGCAAAGATGGCGGCTGATCAGAGAGTCGCTGGTCTTACCCAGAGAGTTGCAGATTTGAGAGCAGAGCAATCTGGTTTTGATGTAGCAACAGCCCCATTCCGAGAGCCTGGTGCTTTTTTAAAATCACTCACAAGCGCTCAGTCCATGATTCCAATTGCTGTTGGCGAGGGTCAGCTAGCGGAGATGGAGAGACAAGAGGAGATGGATCGATTGTACGGGGCCGCTTCCGAGAAGCGTAAAGAAGAGGAACGCAGAGCTAAAAACTTGTTAAGTAGCAGCCGTTTTGGTGCCGTTGAGGGAACTGGATATGATCGATTCAAACAAACTTCTCCATACGGATTTGTCACTGGTGGCATAACCTCTGTCGATCCAAATTACTTCGTAGAGAAGTACGAGGACTCTAAAAACTTAGGCATGGAAGATATGTTTAGAGGGGGCCGTACAAGCACTACAACTACTCGCGAAAGAGATAGGGATGAAGGAACAGAGGGAGGCCCTTTGTTTGATCCAATAAATGATCCGCTAAAAAAATTCACGGCGGCTTCTGTGCAAAGATCACTGAGAGGCCCAGAGGTTATATCTCCAGATGAGCTACGAGGCTACAGACCAGGATTTGATCCTGAGATCATGTACTTTAGAGATCCAGCGACAGAAGATGCAGATACGACCACAGATACAGACGTTGCCTCTTCAGGAATTGCAGCTTTGTCCCCTGAAGCTGGAGCTGCTTTGCAGGGATTAGTCGGTAGCATTGCCCTTGGCAGAGGTCGAGGTATAGACCCCCTGATGATGAATCAGATCGAAAGCGTATCACCCGATGTTATGGAAAACATAGTCACCGCAACGAGAGACACACGGGCGGTTAATCAACCGATAGTCCCTGATCTTGCGCTGCGATCTAGAGACATCTTGAACTACGCAGATATGATGCCAGAGGCAATAATGCAAGAGGGCAAACAAGTTCCCAATGTAAGTAGTCCAATTAGGTCGGTTGATCTTGGAGATGGCATATACGACGAGCAGCGTATAGAAGGCGATGGGTTCAGGGGTATATATCGTAATAGGCCCTTGAGGGAAGATGAGGGTGGCTTTACCAAAGAGCAAATGGCCGAATACAACGAAAGGGTGCGATTGTTTGACACACTTGCTGAGCCTTATGTTAGGTCGGGCATGCCCATACCTAAGGAGATAAACGATTTAATTAACCGCGATCTACCGCCGTCTAAAGTAGAAGCTTTTGAATCAGACATGATGATCGAAAGAAAAGCCGAGGGCGGGGCCGTGGCGCAAACAGAAGCTAAAGAGAGATCTTTAATAGAAAGAACGGCTATGGCTCTCTTAGGCAGACTGCCAGAAAAAGAAGCTGATGTTGTCATAAAAAGGTTTATTGACGAGTTTGGCACAGAGGCGTTCCAGATGCTCCGCAACAGGGTGCTGGAAGATGTGGTGCCAGGATCAGTTAAAGAAGGTCTGATACCTGGGACTAGTGGCGGGATGGATGATGAAATTAAAGGAATGATTGGCGACTCACAAAGAGTTGCTGTGTCTCCTGGTGAGTTTATCGTGCCAGGTGACGTTGTTTCTGGGCTAGGCGATGGCAATTCTGATGCAGGCGCTAAGGAGCTAGAGGACATGATGAATAGGGTTCGTATGCAGCGCACTGGGACAACCCAGCAACCGGCACCGCTAAACAACGTCCGCAGTGAGGTAATGCCTGCATGAGCGCACTATTAGATTTTGATGCAAGCAAGATAAAAGATATCTCACGCGAACATAAAGTTTGCAGAAAGGTAGATGCCAAGGAGTGTACTCACACCATCACTATGGTTCCGCCTACATTTTTAAACAGTCTTTGGCCTGATGTAAGAGAGCAACTGGCAAGGGCTGTGGACAGATCCTATGGGCGTTGGAATCTAGAGTTTTTGTATGCATCGATCCAAAACGGAAAGCAGCAACTATGGTTGGCTTTCGATGAGGATAACAACATTAACGGGGTAGGAACTACAGAGATTGTTCAGTACCCACAGAAAAAAATGTTGACTGTGCAGTTTTTGGGCGGAGACAAATTCAATGAATGGGTTTGGTCAATGCTTGATCGTCTTAAAGACTGGGGCAGGGATAATCAATGTAGCGGAATAGAAGCCACCGCAAGAATGGGTTTCTGGAAGTGGTTAGAGCAAGATGATTTTACAAGATCTTTCGTTGTGTACGAGAGGAGTTTAGAAGATGGGTAAGGGTAGTAGTGGCGGCGGTGGCGGCGTTCAAGAAAGCGTTGTCACACAGACAAATTTACCAGAGTACGCTCAGCCTTTTTATGAAGAGCTTTTGGGGCGTACAGTTTATGAATCTACAAGGCCTTACGAAGCCTTTCCTGGGCAAAGACTGGCAGACTTTACTGAGTTTGAGCAGCTTGGCATGGAGGGCATGGCGGACATCGCCGCTAGAGGTGCGCCTGAACAAATAGGTTTTGCCTCTGATATAGCCGCACAAGTTGGATATCAGCCCGTTGGTGCTGGAGCTGATATAGCTGCTGGCTTTACACCACCAATGCAGTTCTCTGGATACACTGCTGGTGATATAGGGTCTGGATATACCGCTGGCGGTCTTGGGCAAGGATATCAGGCAGGTCAAAGAGGCTCTGGATTTCAAGCCACAACATTTGATCCGTCCTATCAGGCCGGTGCTTTAGATCAAGGATTCCAAGCTCAAGCCTTATCCCCAACTTATCAGGCTGGGCAATTCGACCCAGGCTATGTGGCGCAAGCGAGGCAGTCTGGCTTCAATGTAGCGCCGCTCACAAGTCAGTATCAAGCCGGTGTGTTTGATCCAAGTTATCAAGCTGGAAAAGTTGATCAGGGTTTTCAAGCAAGAGAGCTAGGCGTCGATTATCAGGCAGGCGACTTTGATCCTGGTTATGTTGCTAGAGAGTTAGGGCAAGACTACACGGCCAGAGATTTGCAGTCTCAGTACACAGGAGATATAGATCTTGGTGCTGGCTTTCAAGCAGGAACGATAGCAGATCCTGCGATTCTTGAATCCTACATGAATCCGTACCAGCAGTTGGTGACGGACATAGAAAAGCGAGAGGCACAGCGTCAGTCTGATATACAGGCTGCTGATATATCTCAGCAAGCAGCGCAAGCTGGCGGACTTGGTGGATACCGAGAGGCGATCCTTCAGGCTGAACGAGAGCGCAATTTGGGTCAGCAATTAGCGGACATACAGGCTCGCGGCGGTCAAGCAGGATTTGAGCAAGCTATGCAGGCCTTTGAAGCAGATCGGGCTGCTAGATTACAAGAAGCACAATTTGGCTTAACCGCTGGTCAGGCGCGTGATGCTGCCGCAAGGGAAGCAGAACAGTTACGGCAGAGTGCTTTCCAAGCGACAGAGCAAGCGCGTCAAGCACAACAAAAAATGGCTGTAGATTCTTTCCAAGCGGGAGAATCTGCAAGGCAGCAAGCTGCTCAATTAGGGTTAAGTGCTCAACAGCAAGAAGACGCAGCGCGTCAGGCTCAAGAACAGTTCTCGCAAAGAGCATTTGAGCAGACAGAGGCTGGTCGCAGAGCACAACAAGAACTTGATGTTCAAGCGTTCCAAGCAGGCGAGCAGGCTAAACAAAGAGCTGCCGAGTTGGGCCTGACTGCTCAGCAACAGCAAGAAGCAGCTAGGCAAGCGCAAGAACAATTTAGACAATCAGCTTTTGCTCAAACGGCAGATGTTGCGGCTCAACAAGAACAGTTTGCTCAGCAAGCTTTCCAAGCTGGAGAACAGGCTCGACAACAAGCTGCACAACTTGGCCTCACGGCACAGCAACAAGAAGAAGCTGCAAGGCAAGCGCAAGAGCAGTTCTCGCAAGCTGCGTTTAGTATCACTCAAGAAGGGCGGATACAGCAGCAGCAGTTAGAACAACAAACATTTCAGATCGGAGAGCAAGCAAGGCAGAGAGCAGCAGAACTTGGGCTTACGGCACAGCAGCAAGAGGACGCATCTCGGCAAGCACAAGAGAGTTTCAGACAACAAGCCTTTGCTCAAAACGAGCAACTTAGAATCGCCCAGCAACAGGAAGATCGTGCTGCATTCCAAGCGAGTGAAGCTGCAAGACAAGAAGCAGCAAGGCTTGGGCTAAGCGCTCAAGAACTACAAGAGCGTGTTAATCAGGCTGAAAACCAAGCTCGTATGGCAGCAAGGCAGCAACAGGCTGCACTAGAGGAGACCAGGGCTAGACTTGGTCTTGCTGGATTAGATGCTGACAGAGCAACTCAAGCTCAGCGACTTGATGCCGCAAGGATACTGGGCGCCCTTGGTGGCGACGAGCAAAGACTTGCTTTTGAAAGATTAAGAAACTTACAAGCCGCTGGCGAGATACAAAGGAATCTAACGCAGCGCGGGTTGGACATTGGATATCAAGATTTCTTGAGGCAACAAGCTTTCCCAAGAGAACAGTTGGCATTCTTTAGCCAGCTATTGCAAGGATTGCCTGTTACTCCAGGCTCTCAAACCACAACGTTTGGTGGCCCAAGTCAGGCTCAGCAGCTTCTTGGTGCAGGTATTGGCGGTGTTGGCCTGTATAACGCGCTTGCTGGAGTAAGCTAATGAACATATTAGAAGTTGAAGACATGATCAAAGGGTTGCCTGACATGGCTTTAAGAAAGGAAGCCACTCAACCCACAGGTAGGGTGCCTCAGTTCCTTGTTATTTCTGAGATCAAACGCAGAAGCGACATGCGCAAGAGGTTCCAAGAGCGACAACCACAAGGCACCATCAAGGATCAGATCGTCAATGAAGGCATTGCTGCAATGGCACCACCTCAACCAGCGATGCAATCTGCTATGGGTGTTGCCCCGACAATAGCAATGTACGGAGGGGGCAAGACTCCGTACTCTGATGATCCCAGGATTGCGTATCTCCAAAGAATGCGCGACCAGGGAGTGACAATGGAGGATGTGATCAATCGATTGCAGGGCCTTTATGTAGACACAGCAGGTGAAACCAGCGCACCGTTCCAAATAACTGATCAGAGTCAATCAACAGTAAGACCGCCTAATGTTATGGATGTCGGAAGTGCTGTTCAAAACATACCAATGACTGATTTGCTGAGGCCAGGTAATCCTGCCTACGAAGCCTTATCGACTGTCTACAACGAGGGTATGGCCTCTCCTCAGCCAACACCGCCACCTCAAGAGATGTACGATAAAAATATAGGTGGATTTAGAAATGTTGTTGAGGATCAACCAGAGCTGTACCCATCAATACAGCGCAGCGGTCAAACTGGTGATGTAATAAGGGCTGTATCTGCCCCCAGCGTTGATCCATCTGCCCTTGTCACTACTGAGGGCAATCCAAGAAACGCGCTCATTGAAGATGCAAATCAAAAAGAAGATGCAAATCAAAAAGAAGAGGTAGGCGAAGCAACTTATCAGTCGATAGCTCAAAGAATCAGTCAAATGCCTGCGCAGACGGGCGCCCCAGATTATAGTCAAGTTGACGCTCAACTGGCTAAGTTGGAAGGGTTAGGAGATAGAATTAGGGGTGTTGATTACAACTATGAGAATTTAGTAGATACCGTCGATTCAGACTTTGCAAGCCTATCCCCAGACTACTCAAGATTGATTGCAAAATCAGAGGCAAGGGCGCGTGAGTTGAAAGACGATGCTAAGCGAGATGCTGCTTCCCAAGCTTTGATTCAGCTTGGAGCTGGCATTGCTGCTGGCAACCTTGCTTCTGGATTAAGTAAAGCTGGGCAAACAGCGGCTGATATACAACGGCAAGCAAGAAGGGACGTTACTGCTGAAGAGAGGTTGCAGCAAGAAACTGAGATGTCTCAAATGCAAACGCAAAGACAGCTTGCGACCCTCGACAAGCAGCAGGCGATTAGGAATGCGGAACGACGCACCGACGTGTCTGTTCAACAATACACCGCAGATAAGCAAAAGGAGCTGCAAGCTTTGGGCTTAGAGGCTGATGCTATTAGAGCAACAATACCGGCACTGCAAGCCGCCGCAACAGCCAAGCACGCCGCTAGCATAGATCAAAGAAAACAAGCCATAGATGAGTTGTTTAAGCAAGCACAGCTACTAAGGTTTGAGGATTTGAGAGACGAAGAACAACAAGCAACCCTTAGATCTCAGATAGCTGCAATTCAATACAGTTATAGAGACGCTATGCAGGAGTGGTTGCAGGGAACTGGCGCAGAGGCAACCCCAGAGGAGATACAGGAATACTCTACTAATTTGCTATCAAGTCTTTTGTCTTCTGTAAAAGATGCAACTGCGCCAGCAACAATCGACGCTAGAGATCTTGAAGACCCTGCTGGCATTAGAGGCTGATGAACGCTCAAGTAAAAAGCAAGCTACAACTTTTTAGAGAAAAATACCCAGCTTACAATGATCTTAGCGATCAAGAGCTTGCTAATGCTTTATATAAAAAGTACTACTCTGATCTGGCAGAGCCAGATGTATATCGCATGCTTGGCCTTCCTACAGATGACCCCTCTTTCGGCACACAAAACCTAGCAGAAGCAAGCATTGCGGAGAACGCAGCGGCGATGACGCCAGAAGTTCTGGCTCTAGATCCTGATCTTGAGGCTACTGTTCCAGGGTATATCGGTGAAACAGGCAAGGCTATAGTGCGTGGGTTTGGCTCTGGTGTTTTATCGGCTGGAGCAGGACTTGCTGAGTTTGCAGATGCGGCAACAGATCTTGCCGGTTTTGAGGACTTAATAGACAGTGGCGACGAAAACTTTCTCATCAATCTAGCTAATCAAGGTAAACAATCTATCGATGAGAACCTTGGTGTAGGTGATGCTTACAAGGACGCTTACATAGTTAAGGTTGGAGAAGCAGTAGGAAGTATTGGGTCATTGTTTGCATTTGGCGGTGTTGGCGGTCTTTTAGGTAGGGCTGCTTCTGGAGCAAAAGCTGCTGGCTTGTTAGGTAAGGCTGGAGCAACTGGCGCCACTGGGGCGGCTGGTGCGGGGCTTGGTAGTTCAGAGCAAGTTGCTAGGATCGAAGAGGCAAGAAATCGAGGTATAGAAGTCAGCGATGCAGACGCTGATAAAGCAGTTTTAGCTGGCGGTGTTATCGGACTTAGTGAATCGTTAGTTCCACTAGGACAGTTGAAAAAAATACGTGGTCTTAAAACTCCAGAAAGAAATATAAAAGAGCTGAAAAAAAGACTTGATGCTGCCAACGAAGCTGGTGATGAGCGCTTAGCAACTGAGATATATAACCGATTACTCAGAGAAGTTCGGAACGAAAAGGCCGCAAAAAGCAGTTTGGAAGCAGTAAGGAGCGCTGTAAAAACAGGTTCACAAGAAGCCATTCAAGAGGCTGTTGCTTCTGTCGCTCAAGACGCCGTTCAGAACTATACATACGATGACAGCGTAAGCTTTACAGATTCTTTATGGGATGACCTAACTGTTGGCTTTGGTGCTGGTGCTACCGTCGATGCGATAACGACGGGTCTGTTTAATAGAAGAGCCAGGATCAGTCGCCAGATAGAACAGCAAAAGGAAGCGGAGCTAAGGGCCAAAGAAGAAGAAGCCAGAGAGTTCTTTTTAGATAGAGCAGAAGAAGCCAAGGTTAAACAGGAAAGGGACGAGCGATTAGCGGCAGAAATGTCGGAGCTTGAGGCGCAAAGGGCTGAGCAAAGAAGAATAGAGAGCGAAAGGTTTGTTCCTCAACAACCGTATGCTGGGCGAAAAACAAGCCTTACTGAAAAAGCAAAAGACTATGCTAGACAGTTAACTAGAGATGCGTTGAGTCGCGGCGATGTTTTCCCTGATGCAGGGGTGTTTCAAGTCGGGCAAGAGCAAACTCCAGATGGGGTTGTTTTTACAGCTAAGCATTCAATATCTGACGAAGTCTATGGCGCAGGTTCTCAAACGTATGAAGAGGCTGCGCATCTTGCGTCTAACCTCAACAACGAAATAATCAATCGTCGCGTTAACAGATCGATCATAGATGCTATGGATCTTGCTCCTGATCCATACAGCCCAGAGCAGGCTGAGACTGTATACGCGATAGGTCAAAGGTTGAATCGCCCAGACAGGTTCACCATTACAGCTTCATCTCTCAATCAAGCTGCCGGAACAGTGGATACTCCAAACACGCCTTTTGCGGAAGGGGTAAGCATAGATCGTCTGCATGAAATGCAGTATGGGGTGCCGCCGCTTACAGATCGTGGCAAAAAAATATACAAAGATCTTACGGGCCTGACTGCTGCACAGAAAATAAACTTTGAGCGTAGAAAGAAAGGGCTGCAAGAAGTATCAAACTTTGACTTACAAGAGGCTAGAGACGTTTTAGGAGAGGATTTTCCTAAAGTCTTTGATGTGCTTTTAGATGCTAAGACATCTGATATCAATGCGCCTATTAGGGAGTTTGGGCAGGTTGGGGCTAAACTCAAAACAAAAAGAGAGATAGGCCAGATACTCAGAGATAAGAACATAACTTCAGGCTTAGAAACGCCAGAGGTTGAATACATCTTTGAAAAGATTGTTAACGAAAAAGACGTTAACAAAATGACGCCATCTCAAGGGGAGTTTTTGGCGTCAGAGTTACGCCAACTGCCTAGAATCTCAACGCCAACAAACCTTCCAGACTTCAGACCTAAACCGTACACACGCAGACAATATGACGAGGCGCAAGCTTTTGTTATTGAATCCGGTGACGGCACATCACAAAACATAGAAAGCTTTTTTTCTGATCAAGGATCTGAGAAGAGGGTAGGCCTAATTGCCAAGGCGATCAGAGATGATTTAAAGAAAGCAGGCACAATCCGAGAGGATGACACTGTTTCTGTACCGCCAAGGATAGAGGATTTAAGACCAGCGCCAGAGCAAGTTGAGACTGAGGAATCTGTATCAGAACTCTCTATAAGCTTACAAGAGGCAGTAGAAAGAGAGCTGACTGGTTTAGGGCTTTCTGACATCAAAGGAAGAGTTCTAGATGTACTAAAACGAGGCCCTGTCACAAGAGAGGGTGAAATAATATTAGGTGATTTTGAGAGGGAATTACCAAGAGGAACCTCTGGATACTATCTACCATCTGCCAGAACAATATTTACGGCAATAGATCAAGCTAAGCGCAAAGCTAGAGATGATAGCCCAGAGGCTTTAAGAGCATCGATTATGGATACTCTAGACCATGAAATACTTCATGCGACTAGAGAGTTAGATCTTTGGGAAGACAAAGAGTGGCGCCTGTTAGAAAACCTTGCAAGAAAGAAGACGGTGCCAGGTAAGCCGAATGTTACGTTTTACCAATCAATAATAGACAACCCTGGATATCAAGATCTTAGCCCCGTAGGCAAGATGGAAGAGGCTGTTGCAGAGCTAATACGATCAGGTCGCAAAGACAAGGCAATGATCGCTGGTAAGCCGAGAGCAATGGTTGAAAGGATGTTCAACTTCTTTGAAAAGACCAACAATGCATTGCGCGGCACAGGATTCCAAAGCTTTGAGAATGTTCTAGACAGGCTGGAGAGTGGCGAAGTTGGTGCCAGAGAACGAGGCAAGGTAAGAACGCTGAGGTCTTTAGAGAAGTCTTTATTGGCGGTGCCAGAAAGGGGGATAGGTAGAGAGCGAGATGTAGCTCCAGACTTTATCAGAGATCCGTCTGATGAGCCGCTCTTCCAAAGACGCCCGTCAACTACACCGATAGAAAGTGCGGTCAGGTTAGCCAACAAGAAGTACAACGACTATAACACCGCTGTCGAAGATGAGTTCTTTGGTAAGTTCTGGCCCTCTTTGATGAGCGAAGTTGGCGGCACCGTATCGTCAGACAAGGTGCGTACTGCCTCTAAGAGAGCGATACGTGACATAGAAGACTTTATAAAAGAAAACCCAAAGTATCGTGACTACTATGCAGAGGATCTTTCTGCTACTCGCAGCGCCTTAGAAAGCAGGTACGGGCAGATCACTGATGACGATCTTTTGTTTTATCAAGTTGCCAATGGACTGACTTCACCAGCCACATCACTGCCTGCAAATGTTGGCGATGCGTTAAAGATATTTGATCTGTACAAACAGAAAGGAAACTTAGATGACATTGAACTGGGGCTTAGTGCTAAAGGTAATAGAGTTATCAAGAGCGCTCCTTTTACTATCTCAGGAACTACAAGCGCGACAAAGGCTAAGTCACTAAAGGTTATAGATGAACTGATCTCTAACTTTTCTAATAGCCCAACTCCCGTTAAGAGCGCCATAGATTTTCTGAAAGAGGGCGTCAGCGTAAAAGAGCTGCAAGACTTCAATCGGCAGATGGGATACAAGAGTAATGTGTCCAACATTGGCGCCATCAAATCGCTGGTCAAGCAAGCCACAGGGCAGGATCAAGAGATCCCCCGTATGTTTATATTTGGCAAAAAGATTGGTGCCTACACTTTAAACTTAGCTGGTGATCCCAGATACACAACCATTGATGTATGGGAATCACGATTCATACGAAGCTATTTCAACAACCTGTTTGAGAGAAACACAGGGTTGCCTGCAAATGTTGAAGAGGATGCTCTGTTCCAAGACTTCTCTAAAATATTTAAAGAAGAGTATGACAAGCTAAGCGGGGTACAAGCTGATCCAGCAAGCTTGCAAGCTATGCGCTGGTTCTACATGATAGACGCTGCAAAGAAAGCAGGATACAGAGGAGCTTCTACCAGTGAAACAATCTCGGAAATCACCAACAGGTACATCAATAGGGATGGAAGAGCTAGCGAAGCTCGCAGGCGAGAGGGCGATGCAGAGATTGTTGAAGAAATACGAAGTCCAAGCCAAGAGGTCAACGACCAAAGAGACCAAGACTTAGTTCTAAAAACAGACGAAGCTGCTGATTTATATGTAGACAGTCTGAAAGAAAGAAACGACGTAGACAGTCCGCTCTACTCCCTAGATCAAACTCCTGAGATAAGAAAGCCTCTCAAAGAAAGCGAAGCGAGGGGGGAGCCTCCTTTATCTATCCAATCAGGCACCTACTCCATAGGTGACAAGATTATCTATCAGCTCCAAGACAAGTTTATTGGGCTGAAGAAAGCTGTTGCAGATGTAAACAAGTACAGGCGGTCTTTGGGTTTGTCGAACATTCCACCAGAGCTAGACCCGTACATTGGTGAAGAGTCAATCCCAGGTAAGCTAGGGCAAAAGTTCCGAGAGTTTAAGCAAAATAGACTTGAGCCTCTGGCAAATAAGATTGCAGACAACAACTTTTCTACAGATGAGGTTGATGAGTTCCTGATACTCAGGCATGCGATTGAACGAAACAAAAGAATACAACAGCGCAATCCTCAAACAGATCCAGAGACCAACCCTGGCTCTGGTAAGTTACAAACAGGGGAAGCTTTAACCGACTCGTTTGTAAAGAAGCGCATGATGGATCGTTATGGTTTGAGTTGGGATGACGCCACACAGACTTGGAGCGGCGGGAACAAAAGAACCAAAAGGCTTTTAGACATCGCAGCCGACTTTGATCAGATCAACAGAGAATCAAACTTGGAGTTGTTGCGTGGGGGCCTAATCGATCAGGACGGGTTCGACTACATAGACAATCTCTACAAGTACTACGCACCTTTGTCTGGTAAAGATCCTGACGAAGACGCTGCTGAAGCTGCAATCATAGGTAGCAGCATGAGCACCAAAGGCAAAGAGTACTTAACAGCGAAGGGCAGAACCTCTGCTGCGCAGTCTCCGCTTGGTCACGCTATGTTTAATGCAGAGCGATCGATTGCGCGATCTTTAAAAAACAAGGAGTTCGGACAGAAGCTGCTTAACTTGGTGCGCGAAAACCCAGACGCAGATTACTGGCGTGTGATAGGGCCAGGTGACCCAGAGTACGTGCGAGCCTTGGAGTCAAAGCTAACCTATGTGGGGTCAGATCCTGCGCTACAAAACCAGAAGTACAGCAGCGTGCCACCTGGACAGAACCCCAAAGACTTTATTAGGCAAGTTGTTTTCAAGCCCGACAATCTAGGCAAAGCTTTCAACAAAGACTTTATCGGCGTCAAAGAAAACGGCCAACAGTATTACGTGTTCTTAAAAGACAATCGGTTGCGCGAGGCGATTGCATCGTTTGACGTAGGGACAATTGACAACCTGTTTACTAAGTTTGGAATCGTAAACAGATACTTGTCTATGGTTAACACCTCGCTCAATCCTGAGTTTGTAATAGGCAACTTTAGTAGGGATCTACAAACCGCAATATTTAATATCCTTGGTGAACAAAACATGTCCCAAGGAAAGGCCAAAGACCAAGCACTAATCAGCAAAGTTATTAAAGATGTAATCCCATCAATGGGTGCTTTCTACAAAGGGTTGAGGCGTTACGATTCCAAGACAAACACTGTCAATCCAGCGCTGCTAGCTAAAGAGTTCTTCACTGGCATGAGTCCGAAAGATCAGGCGGACTTCAATGAGTTTATGGAGGCTGGGGCTAAGGCGGATTGGTTCCACACAAGACCGCCAGAGGAGCAGGTCAAGACGATCAACGACATGATCAACATGTCCAGAGGCACCTTTTTTGGTAACTTTAGAAAGCGCTATGAAGCAGTCAGAGATTTTGTAGAAGACACAAACTCAGCGGTAGAGAACGCTGTACGCTTTGCGACCTTCAAGGCATCAAGGGATGAGTTGATAGACTCAGGCGTTTCTAGAGATAAGGCCGTTGCCCAAGCAGCCACACTTGCTAAGAACCTTACAATTAACTTCAACAGAAGAGGCATGCAAGGCGAAAGCGTCAATGCCATATACTTGTTCTTTAATGCCAGCGTTCAAGGCACAGCAAACTTTGCCCGTGGATTGTTTGGGCCAAAAGGTAATCCGTTTAGTAAAGAGGCCAGCAGGGTAAAGCAGGCTGCTATCGGTGGCCTAATCACTATGGGTGCTTTGTCTGCGCTTCGGGCAGAGGAAGAAAGCGAAGAGAACCCAGAGACTGGACGATCCTACTACTCAGAGATACCTGACTACATCAAAGAAAGAAACATGGTCATCATGGCTGAGCCTAATATCGCCAGAACAGAGGGCGCATCCAACATTTATGTTGATGATGACGGTAACGAATACGAAGGTAAGCAGTATTACTACACCGTGCCACTGCCATACGGATACAACGTATTCCATGTCTTGGGTCAAAACATTTTTGAGATGACGCAAGATCACATATCACCAACTAAGGCGGCGGGTAATGTAACCAGCGCATTCATGGGATCGTTTTCACCCATAGGATTTAGTGGTCTATCATCATTAGCCCCTACGGCCTCACAGCCATTTGTTGAAGTTGCAAGGAACAAGAACTTCTTTGGTGGGCCAATCTATCGTGAGCCAGATTTAATACCTGGGCAGGCACCTTTCCCAGAATCATCGTTAGCCTTTGGGTCAACGAGGCAACCATTTATTGATACAGCAAAGACTCTAAACGCCCTGTTTGGCGAGGGCAGTGAGAATGTGCCAGGGTACATAGATATATCGCCTGACGTACTGGAACATTTCTACGAGTTCATACTGGGTGGCGCTGGAACCTTTGCGATTAGAAGTGCCACAGCATTCGATAAGTACGCAAAAGATGAAGATCTGTTGCCAAGCGAGAAGCCTTTCTTGCGTAGGCTCAAAGGCGAAACCAATGCATCTGAAAGCCAAGCGGACTTCTTTGAACGGAGCAATCGGATAGAGCAGCGATCACGCCAGCTAGAGATTCTGAGAGGCCAAGAGCGTGTTGATTACCGGCGTGAGCATGGGGATCAGTTAGCCATGCTATCTCGGCTAAAGCTTGCAAAGAAACAGATCCGAGAGTTGCGTCAAAGAATCAAGGTTGCAAAGCAAAGAGCGGCTTTATCGCCAGAAAACGCACTCAAGTATGGTAAGTTAGAGCAGGATCTATTTGATCGCATTGATTCTATTTACAACAAGTTCAACAAAGCCTACGACTCCAGGGTGGGCCGCACTAAGATCTGACAGTTGCCATCCACAAACACATGTATCTGCCCTGACTTATCGCAGATGTAGGTGCATGTTTTGCTGCCATCCTCCGCCTCTTTGACATCAA